>ULND01035434.1_pt1 | contig 16991 bp, 14 predicted proteins | sample 1951821 | NCBI WGS metagenome assembly ULND01 (sample SAMEA4835567, study PRJEB28245) | human gut metagenome | biome: gut microbiome; material: fecal sample | place: Denmark | collected 2008 | reverse complement strand
TATTTTATCGCGAGGAGAAAGCCCGCGCCTTTTTCCGCCGTTACGGTGGCGGAGCAGGCGGTGAGAATAGGCGTTGCGGTGCTGCTTGTAAATAAATTCAAAGGTTTAGGGTTATCCTATCTCTGCGCGGCGCTCTTTATCGGCGATACCGCCGCCGAGCTTGTGTGCTCATCTGCTATGATATTATTATACCGCATAGATATAAACAAGTTAAAGCTTAAAACCATTAAAGAAAACCGCGGATACAAAAGAAAAATATTCCATATCGCTTTCCCTATAACCGCCGGCAGGTATCTTAATTCTCTTCTTAGAACTGCCGAGAATATTATGATGCCTAAAGCCCTTTCTTATGTTTCGGGCAATTCTTTGAGTCTTTTTGGAATGATAAAGGGAATGGCGCTTCCCGTGCTGTTTTTCCCGGGAATACTTTTAAATTCGCTTTCCACTCTTTTAATTCCGGAAATTTCCGAGGCTTCGGTTTTAGGGAAGAAAAGTATGCTAAAATCAGGCGTTGAGCGGATAATTATTTTAACTTCCCTTATGGGATTTATATTTTCCGCCGTGTTTATGACAGGGGGAAAAGTTATCGGCGAGCTTATCTATAAATCGGAAGATGTGGGAATTTTGCTTGTGATGCTTTCGCCGATAGTGCCGCTGATGTACATTGACAGTATGTGCGACGGAATATTAAAAGGGCTTGATCAGCAGGCTTTTACTTTCAGAACAAGCATTTTAGATTCGCTTTTAAGGCTTGTGCTTATTTATTTCATAGTTCCGAAATACGGACTTAACGGATTTATCGCAATTATGTATATTTCAAACGCGCTTACCTGCATTTTAAATATTTCAAGGCTTATAAAAGTGACTGACGCAAAGATAGATTATTTTAAAAATCTGATAACTCCGCTTTTTACAGCCTTTGCCGCCGCCGTTTTTTCAAACCTGGTACTTAAAAGCACCTGTAATTTCGGGAATTCGGTTTACATAATACTGCTGTGCGTATTCAGCCTGATCATTTATGCTTTGGGCTTACTGCTTTTTGGGTGCACAAGCATTTCTGAATTTAAAAGACTTATTTCATCTTAATTTTTCAAAAAAGCTTTTAATAAGCTGCGTGCATTCCTGCTCTGCTATTCCGCCGAAAACTTCGGTTTTTGAAGAAAATTTCTTTGAAAAGAGATTTTCGGCACTGTCGGCACATCCGGCAAGAGTATCGTAAGCTCCGAAAACAACCTCTTTTATTCTTGCGTTTATTATAGCGCCCGCGCACATACAGCACGGCTCTAATGTGGCATATAAAGAGCAGCCGTCAAGCCGCCAGGAGCCGATATTTTCGGCGGCGTTTTTAATTGCCTCTATTTCGGCGTGGGAAGTGGGGTCGCGCTTTTCCTCGCGCATATTTCTGCCCCTGCCGATTATTTCCCCGTCTTTTACGACTACTGCGCCGACGGGGATCTCGCCGCAATTATACGCTTCTTTTGCGAGGCTAATCGCCTCAAACATAAATTTTTTATCCATTTCAGTTTTAAAAAGGCTGCCGCTTGTATTTCGGGCGACAGCCAGCTAATTTAGATGTTAGACGTTAGATATTAGATTATTAAAATCTTTATCTTCATAAAAGCCAAAAGATTTTACTCTTCCGTTTTTTCCTCTTTTATCTCTTCGGAAAATGTTTCTTCTTTTTCTTCTTCCGCAGGTGCTGCCGGAGCGGCTTCCTGTTCAGGCTGTGCGGTTTGTACCGCCTGCGCTGCCTGCGCGGCTTTTTGCGCGGCAAGCATAGCGTTTAATTTAGCTAATTTCGTTCTTCTGAATTCCTCTTCGCTGTAGCAAGGCTCATTTTTCCTGCTGATGAAAAGGAATATCGGAATTAAAAATGAGAAGAAAATTCCGAGAACTGTGAAAAGAACCGCATTGTCACGGTTAAATTTTAAGTAGATATTATAAAGGCAGATATAATATGTAACTTTATAAGCTATCGCTATGCCGAGAAAAGCTAAATAAACCAAAATAAATAATCCCGCGGAAGTTATAAGCGAATACTTATAATTATCACTCCCGCCTAACTCGCTGTAAATAGCAATCCTGGCAACAAAGCTGATAAGCGAAAAGATAAGAACAATGCTAAGCACGCTGAAAATAATTTTAAGGACAAGCAGAGCCTTTGAATTGTCTTTGGTAACAGCCATATTTTTCTTATTATAGCCGAAACCGAGTCTACCAATAGCGATCGCGTCAAAAAACGGGATAAATGCATACCACGGGTTTTTAAATTTATCTTTTTCGGACATTTTATAAACACCCACCGCTTGTAAAGCCCAAAATACCACCGATATCGCAAGTGTTATCAAAAATACACCTATATAGGCAATCGCGATACCGAGCAATATTTTAATAAACAGATCCGGATTCGGGAAGCCGTCACCCGCTTGTTCAAACGCGAATTCCAAAACATCATCATCAACTAAATAATTCTCCATATTTTCCTCCTTAAATAATAAAATAGAGCAAAGATTCTATTATGCAAAAGACACTGAAAAGAATTACGGGAACGCTTGTAAAAAGCGAGATATACAAGTCCGATTCCCTTAAATAATTACTTTTTGTGCCGCATAACCTGAACATTTCCTTATCTTTGGTTACAAAAAGCAGACCTAAAATTCCGATAATAAGGTAAGCTATATTAAGGATAAGGTACATAACCGACTGCGAAGAGTCGCTTAAAACCTGAGAGGCATAATCGGTGACCACCGCAAAGAAGTTATTGGCGGCGTGCACCGTGACCGCAAGCCATATCGATCCCGATTTTAGTCTTATAAACCCTAAAATAAGGCCCACTAAAAACGCAAAGAACATCTGAATGAAATTCCTGTGCATAAGTCCGAAAAGGATAGCTGTGGCAAAAAGCGCAAATTTTTCGGAATATTTTTCAAGCCAGCCGAAAAGAATGCCTCTGAATGCGAATTCCTCAACAAGAGGCGGAATTACCGCCGTTGAGATAACAGTGAGCATAAACCCGAAAAATCCCGTGGGATCCGAGCCTGACGGCATATCATAAGAGGGAAATCCCAGATGAGTTAAAAGCGAGCCCGCATAGGAAACGGAGATATTTGCAAATCCGCAAAATCCGAGCCCGAATAAGAACAGCGCTTTTAAATCTCCCTGCGGCTTATCAAACGGGATAAGCCTGCTTATTTTTTCCTTTGAAAACTTTGCAACCAAAGTAAAAGGGACTATAAACATAAGTATTGAAAAAATTATCTGAATTAACTGTGAAAATCCGCTGTCGGACAACAGATAATAATAGTTTTTTCCGAAAATATCTACCTTTTTAAGAAACAATCGGAGCAGCACGGGAAACACGGATACGATCACATAAGAGAAAAGCAAAGCGATACCCGCTTTAAGCGCGGATTTTTTGACCTCTTTCTTTTCCAAATGACGGATCAGATATTTTTCATCAATATAATTATTCAGCATTTGTGAAATACTCCCTGAAAATTGTATTTCCTCATAACCCCGATTATTCTTCCGCCGCCTCGTCTTCTTCTGTCACAACGCCCGCGTCGGCGTCAGCCTCTTCGGGGACATCGTTGACCTGAGAGTCGTCGTGGTCCGCAAGCGCAACAGAGAGAATTTTTTCATCTTCTGCCACTCTCATAACCCTAACGCCCTTTGAAGGTCTTGCAAATTCGGAAATATCGCCGGCGAAGATCCTTATTATTATACCGCCGGAAGATATCATTATAACATCGTCGTTATCTGTAACCGGTACTGTTGCCGCAACATTGCCGTATTTAGAAGTGCGGTAATTGATTATACCCTTTCCGCCTCTTGACTGCAGGCGGTAATCGGATATCGGGCTAATTCTGCCGTAACCCGTTTCGGTGACGGTGAGAATTCTGTCGTCTGCTTTGCAGACAGCCATATCCACAACATAATCGCCCTCTCGCATACTTATCGCTTTAACGCCTCTTGCGGTTCTTCCCATAGCACGGACATTCTTTTCATCAAATCTTATCGCATATCCGAGATAGGTTGCAATAAAGATATAGTCGCTACCGTCGGTCATACGAACGAACGCAAGCTCATCGTCATCATCAATAGAAATAGCGATAATTCCGTTTTTGCGGGTATTTTTAAATTCCGTAAGCCTTGTACGCTTTATTATACCCTTTCTCGTTACCATTGCGATGAAGTCTTCCTGCTCCTCTGTCTGAGTGACAGGAATTATCTTCGTTATCTTCTCGCCGTTCATAAGAGGAACGATATTTATCATATTCATTCCCTTTGCCGTTCTTGAGCCCTCGGGAATTTCATAGGCTTTAAGTCTGTAAGCTCTGCCGAGATTTGAGAAGAGCATTATCGTATCGTGAGAAGAGCAGGTAAACATATTTTCTACCACATCGTCTTCTCTTGTGGTCATACCCGTGATTCCTCTGCCGCCTCTGTGCTGAACAGAATAAGTATCGGCAGGGAGCCTTTTAATATAACCGTTGACCGTTTTAGTGATAACGCATTCCTCTTCTGGAATGAGATCCTCAATATCCACTTCGCCTGCAACATCGGATATTTCCGTGCGGCGGTCATCGGAGAATTTATCGCGGAGATTTAATGACTCTGTTTTAACAATATCGAGAATTCTCGCCTTATCGCCTAAAATTTCGTCGCATTCTTTTATAAACGCGAGTTTAAGATCCAATTCTTCAAGAATTTTCTGCTTTTCCATTCCTGCGAGCTTACCGAGCTGCATCTGGACAATGGCAGTTGTCTGAATATCGTCAAGCCCGAATCTGTCCGTTAAAGCCTGCTTGCTTTCGGGGATAGTCTTTGAATTTCTGATTATCGAAATAACCTCGTCGATAAAATCAAGAGCGATTTTAAGACCTTCAAGTATATGAGCGCGCTCGGCGGCTTTTTTGCGGTCGAATTCAGTTCTTCTTGTGATTATCGAGCACTGGAAATCAATGCAGTCTAAAAGCATTTCCTTTAAGGTGAGCACCTGCGGCTTACCGTTTACAATAGCAAGCAAAATAGCGCCGAAAGTGGACTGCAGGGCAGTATAGGAATAAAGCTTGTTCAAAACGACCTGCGGATTAGCGTCTTTTTTTATATCGACGATTATTTTTATACCGCCGTCACGCTTAGAGGAATAGTCAACTACATCGTCTATACCCTCAATTCGCTTTTCCGCCGCGAGATCGTAAATATGCTTAACAAGGTCTTTTTTCCTTACTTTATACGGAAGCTCTGTGATAACGATTCTGAATCTTCCGTTTTTCTGTTCCTCAATTTCCGCTTTTCCGCGGACAACTATTTTTCCTCTGCCCGTAGCGTAAGCGGCACGGATACCCGATCTTCCCATAATAATTCCGCCTGTCGGGAAATCAGGGCCTTTTATGTACTGACAAATTTCCTGCAGATCGGCTTCGGGGTTATCTATAAGACAGCACATTCCGTCTATAACCTCGCCTAAATTATGCGGGGGAATTTCCGTCGCCATTCCTACTGCTATACCCGATGAACCGTTTACAAGCAGCTGAGGAAATCTGACGGGCAGCACTTCAGGCTCTTTTAAGCGGTCGTCGTAGTTCGGCATAAAGTCGACGGTGTCTTTATCAATATCGTCGAGCATATTAAGTGAGAGCCTGTTCATTCTTGACTCTGTATACCTGTATGCCGCGGCGGGATAACCGTCTATATTACCGAAGTTTCCGTGACCGTCGATAAGCGGATAACGCAAAGAAAAGTCCTGCGCCATTCGCACCATAGCGTCGTAAACACTCGCGTCGCCGTGAGGATGATAGCGGCCGAGAACCGCGCCGACGGTGTCCGCGCATTTTCTGTAAGCTTTATCCGGAGAGAGTCCGTTTTCATACATTGTATAAAGTATTCTTCTGTGAACGGGCTTAAGACCGTCGCGCACATCAGGCAGCGCTCTTCCTACAAGCACCGACATTGAATACTGCAGCATACTCTGTTTTACTTCTTCTGTTATTTCCACAGGCTCGATTTTGGTCTGCTCGCTTTCGGGCCAGAAAACAATTTCACTTTTAGCCATTTTTACCCTCTCCTTTCCTTAAATATCAAGATCGGTAGCAAATACTGCGTTATCTTCGATAAATTTTCTTCTCGGCTCTACTTCTTCGCCCATAAGCATTGTAAATACCTCGTCTGCCGCGGCGGCGTCAGCTATATTTACTTTGAGCATCGTGCGCTTTTCGGGATCGAGAGTTGTTTCCCAGAGCTGTTCGGGGTTCATTTCACCAAGACCTTTATAGCGCTGAACATCAGCATTTCCGCCGAGTCTTTCAATATATTCGGCTTTCTCCTCGTCGGTAAAAGCGTCAAAATGCTGTTTGCCCTTAGAAACTCTGAAAAGCGGCGGCTGTGCGAGATATACATGCCCTTCTTCGATAAGCTCGGGCATATATCTGAAGAAAAATGTGAGCAAAAGCGTTCTGATATGCGAACCGTCAACATCGGCATCCGCCATTATTACTATTTTATCGTATCTTAATTTCGATATGTCAAAATTCTCGGCAATTCCCGTGCCTAAAGCTACTATAACGGGGGTGAGCTTATCGTTGCCATAAACTTTATCGGCTCTCGCTTTTTCAACATTGAGCATTTTACCCCAAAGCGGTAAAATAGCCTGATATGTACTGTTTCTTCCCTCTACGGCGCTGCCGCCCGCAGAATCTCCCTCGACTATGAAAATCTCGGTTTTGGTAGGATCTGTGGAAATGCAGTCGGTAAGCTTTTCGGGCATTCTGGTTTTATTTCCTATTCCCGATTTATTTCTCGAAGCCTCTCTTGCTTTCTGAGCCGCCTCTCTTGCATTTGAAGAGGCAATCGATTTTTCGATTATAAGCTTAGCCTGCGCGGGATTTTCTTCAAAATACTGATAAAGCTTATCGCGCATTATATTGTTTACAAGAGTACCTATAGCGGTGTTTCCGAGCTTAGCTTTAGTCTGCGATTCAAACTGCGCGTCTGTCAGTTTAACGCTTACTACCGCAATAACTCCCTCTAAAACATCGTCCATACTAAGGCTTTTTTCTTTAAGAGTTTTAAAATCCCTGCCGTATTTATTCACGGTTGCGGATAAGCTCTTTTTAAAAGATGTTTCGTGCGTTCCTCCGTCAACAGTGTGAATGGTATTGGCAAACGACATTATTTTTGTGGAATAAGAGGTGCTCCACACAAGCGCGATCTCTGCTGTGGAGTCGCCGGATGAGCCGCTGATATAAATAATATCATCATTTAATTTATCTTTTTTTTCGGTTTCAAGCAGATATTCAACATAAGATTTTATTCCGCCCTCAAACTGCAGATCATCTTCACGGTCTTTTATATCCGCGTCCGATCTTTCGTCTTTCAAAACTATTCTTATGCCTGCATTTAAAAATGCTTGCTCGCGGAGTCTGAATAAAAGAGTATCGTAGGAATAAACGGTGGTGTCGGTAAATATCGATGGATCGGCTTTAAAAGTAACTGTCGTTCCCGTTTTATCGGTATCGCCTATTATTTTAAGATCCTGCGCAATGTTTCCTTTTTCATATCTTTGCTTATAGATATGCTTTCCGTCTTTTACCTCAACCTCAAGCCAGGAAGAAAGCGCATTAACGACCGAGGCTCCCACTCCGTGCAGACCGCCCGATACTTTATATCCGCTGCCGCCGAATTTTCCTCCTGCGTGAAGAATTGTAAATACCACGCTGACCGTGGGGATACCCTTTTGCGGATGAATTCCCACAGGAATACCTCTTCCGTTATCGGTAACTCTTATAATGCCGTCGTCAAGCAGTTCAACAAGAATTTTATCGCAGTAGCCTGCAAGCGCCTCGTCTATAGCGTTATCCACTATCTCATATACAAGATGGTGAAGACCGCGCTCACCCGTCGAGCCTATGTACATTCCCGGTCTTTTTCTTACCGCTTCAAGTCCTTCAAGCACCTGTATGGAATTTTCATCATAATTCCCGGTCACCTGAATATTTTTTTCATTACTCATTTTTTTCTCCTTTAAAACCGCTTTTCAAGCGTTTGCGCCGAAAGCTGAGATAAATAAACTTTATTTTTATATTTCTTTGCCGAACATACTATAAATGATTTCGGAAGATCGGTGCACGAAGAGATAACTTCTTTTCTTTTTTCGCTTAAATTAAGATAATCTCTTGTTTTTTTCGATATCGTTGCAGTATCGAGATCGAAAATTCCCACTATTTCATCCTGTCTTATCACCGTTGCGTTGCCGATATGAAGATACATTATATTTCTATCGCTCCGTCTTTAATTTTGAATATTTTTCCGGATTTAAGCTGTTCCGTGTTATTAGGATCGCAGCAGGTTATAAATGACTGCATATCCTTTATATGATTTAAAATATAATTCTGTCTTGATAAATCAAGCTCGCTCATAACGTCGTCAAGCAGGCATATCGGCTTTTCGCCTGTTATCTGCTTTATAACTTCCGACTGCGCAAGCTTAAGGGTGAGCGCCACGCTCCGCTTTTGCCCCTGCGAGCCGAAGTTTCTCACATTTATTCCGTTTAAGAAAAATGCAAGCTCATCTCTGTGAGGACCCACGGAGGTAACCCCCGAATACATATCCTCATTTCTTGAATTTCTAAGTTTTTCGCTTAAAAGATCCTTTTCACAGCTTAAAATATATTTAAATGATATATTTTCTCTGCCCTTTGATAATCCCGAATAAATTTCCGGCACAAAGGTTTCAAGAGTTTTTATATATTCTTTTCTGTAGTTTATTATCTTTTCGCCGCTGCTTGCTAACTCTTTTTCAAAAACATCAAGCATAACGGATAGCGTTTTATCATATTTATATTCTTTTATTATCCTGTTTCTTTGGATAATTGCCCTTGAATATGATCTTAATATTTCAATATAATTAGGATAAAGCTGGCCTATCGCAGTGTCTAAAAATTTTCGTCTGTAACTCGGCCCGTCTGTTATAAGCGATAAATCGGACGGCGAAAAAACCACCGCAGTGAAATTTCCCGCAAGCTTTGAGGCGGAGGATAGTTTTTTAGAATTAAAATAAGCGCAGCGAGTGTCCGTAAATATCATTTCAGCGGTATTTAAAACGCCTCGAAACTCATAATCCGCTCTCGTTTTTCCTTTTTCGCACCCGAATTTAACAAACGCGGAGTCTTTCGCATTTCTAAAACTTTTTGCCCCGGTAAAAAGCCATAAAGCCTCTATTATATTTGTTTTTCCGTGCGCATTTTCACCGAATATCACATTCATTTTTTTATCCGGCTCAAATTCAAGAGCGCTTATATTTCTGAAATTAACGCAGCAAAAATTCTTAATCTGCATTTTCTATAATAATTCCTTTTGAATATATTTCAGCCGTATCTCCCGCGCGGAGTTTTTTCCCGCGCATTAAGCAAACCTCGCCGTTAACCTTTACTTCGCCGTTTACTATAGCGGATTTAGCTTCTCCGCCGGTATAAACCAATCCTGCAAATTTAAGCGCGCTGTCAAGCTTTATATATTCGGTGTTTATTTTTATCTTTTCGTATGTCATTTTTTAAGCCTCATCGGCATTACAAGATAAAGGAAATCTTTATTGTTTTCGTCTGCCGATCTTATAAGCACTCCGGAATTTTCACCGCTGAAAGTGAGCGTTATCTCATTTGAGCTGCAAACCTTTAAAGCGTCTAAGAAATATCTTGAATTCATTCCTATTTCAAAAGGATCGCCCTCTAATTCAACATTTATTTTCTCGGAGGATTTTCCTAATGCGGTGGTGCAGTTGAGAGTTAATTTATTTTTTTCAAATGCACAGCGCACAGGTGTTGATAAAGTATCGTTAATAATTATTGATACGCATTCAAGCGTGCTTACAAGCTCGTTTAAATTAAGAGTTGCTTTCTGCTTGAATTCCGTCGGGATAATTTTCTCGTAATTAACAAATTCACCCTCTAAAAGGCGGGAAATAAACACATATCCGTTAACAGAAAAAGAAATAAGTCTTTTTCCGACTGTTATTTCTATTTCTTCGCTGTTTTCATCAATAAGCTTTGAAAACTCGCTGACAGCTTTACCTGCGGCAACGAATTCTATATCCTCGCAGTTTTCCACCTTTTCCCTGCGGATAGCGAGCCTGAAGCCGTCAATGGTTACAAACTGAAGAATATTGTTTTTAACAGAGATATTGATACCCGTAAGAATAGGTCTTGTTCCCTCTATCTGCGCTACCGCAAATATCGTTCCTTTTACCATATTTGAGAAAAGCTCGCTTTGAATTTTAAGCTTTGCTCCGTCTTCCACACTCGGTATCTCGGGAAAATCTCCTGCAGCCATTCCCATAATATCGAATACGGCTTCATTGCACCTTATATGGCACATAAGTCTGTCGTCGCTCTCTATTTCCACCTGAGGACCGTTTAACTTTCTTATGATGTTTGCAAGGAGATTTGCGCTTATAACGATTTCTCCGCTTTCAGCGCAGTTAGCATAAATTTCCTTTTGCATACCCATTTCAAGATTATAAGAACTGAGCTTTAATGAGCCGGGCTCAGCCGAAAGCAAAATACCCTCCAAAACAGGAAGAGAGGTTTTGTTTCCGACTACTTTTTGTAGTCTGCTTATAGCCTCCAAAAAAGCTGAACGCTCAACGGTGAATTTCATATTTTTTCCTCCAAAACGAATTTTTTCTATATAAAGAATAAAATAAAATAACAGTAGAAGTATACTCGGTTAAAACAGTTAAAAACCCGTGTTTTTATTTTAAATATGGGAAAAATTACCTTGAATATTTTTGTTTATAATATCTTGATAACTTTAATAACCGTTAACTTATCCACACAGTGTTAAAAACGAATATGATAATTAACCTTAAAAGTGTGGATAACTTTTATCAGGTCATACCCTTTAAATTGTTTATAATATCATCTACCATTTCTTTTTCATAAGGCTTGTCCGCCAAGAATTTTTCTATCTGGTGGACATTATACAGCACGGTCGTATGATCTCTTCCGAAAGCCTCGCCTATCTGCTTGAAAGAGAGTCCCGTAGTCTGCCGTGCGATATACATTGCAACCTGGCGCGCGAGCGCTAAAGACTGCGTTCTTTTAAGAGATAAAATATCGTCTTCCGAAACATTGTAGGTCCGCGCTACTTCGACGATTATCGTTTCTATCTTGATAGGCTCGGGCTTCGAGTCGTTTATAACGTCTTTAATGAAATTCTGCACCGCCGTAACAGCAGGCATTTTCTTTTCCATATTTACATAGGCCTGGATTTTTTTGACCACGCCCTCAAGCTGCCTGGTATTCACTTTTATATGCTCGGCTATGTAATATACCAGTTGATCGTCAAGTATAAGTCCCGCCTGCTCGCCTTTTTTGCGGATAATTCCCACGCGCGTTTCAAAGTCGGGGGAGGAGATGTCCGCAAAAAGACCGGCTGAAAGCCTTGATCTTATTCGTTCGTCAAGAGTTTTGATTTCTTTAAGCGGTCTGTCGAGAGTTACGACTATTTGCTTGTTGTTCTGATAAAGAGTGTTAAAGGTGTTGAAAAACTCTTCCTGCGTCGTTTCCTTTCCGGCAATAAAGTGGATATCGTCTATCAGCAAAACATCGATATCGCGGTATTTCTTATGAAAGCTGTCCATAGCCGTAAGTCCGAGCTTACCTTTTTGGAGAGCCGAGATAAGCTGATTTGTAAAATCTTCGCTTCTTATATAGACAATTTTCTTCCGCGGAAATTTTTTCTTTATATGGTTTTTAATCGCGAGCATAAGGTGGGTTTTTCCCACTCCCGAAGGTCCGTAGATAGTCAGCGGATTGTAAACTATCCTGTCGTTATCCGCAACGGCTATTGAGGCGGCGTAAGCAAACCTGTTAGAGGGTCCCTCAATAAAATTATCAAATGTGAAAAAATCCTCAAAGGTGAGCCCCTCGCTGTAAAGCTCGGCGTTAATTATATCGGTTTCTTCCGATTCGAAAATAATATGGGGCTTTAAATCGATTCCCATAATGGTTTTAATAGATTCTGCCAAAAGTGCGGTGTAATTTTCCTCCACCTGGTCGCGCATAAGCTCGTTGTTAATAGATAAAACAAAGGCACCGTTAACGATCCTTACAGGCTTAAGGTCTTTTAAAAAGCAGTCAAACGCGACCGCCGAAACCTTTTTCTTGCATTCGTCACACACGGCTTCCCAAATTCCGTCAAGCGAGTTCTGATTCATCATCCGTTTTTCATCCTCATAAATATATATTATATATATAATATCTAAAGATAATATTACCTATATAGTATATCATAACTTATCCACCTTTTCAACAACAATAATTGCAAAAATTAAATTCGTGCAAAACCAATATCGGTGTTGACATTTAATTTTATTTATGATAAAATAATTCAGTCGCACGGAGAGGTATCGAAGCGGTCATAACGAGGCGGTCTTGAAAACCGTTTGGCAGCAATGCCACATGGGTTCGAATCCCATCCTCTCCGCCATTTAATTGTATGTTTTTCGGTCACTGCAAGAGGGCACGCCGAGGAACCTATTAAATAAAACAGCAACAAATAAATATAAAAATATAACAAATCACAAATTCGGAGTAGTACTCAAGTTGGTGACGGGCAATCCGTCCGAGCGCATCCTGCGGATGATACAGCGAGGACTGATTGGCGCAGCAGTCGAAAAATGTCCGCGCTCCAAGCGGATAACATTTTTCGGTCACTGCAAGAGGGCACGCCGAGGAACCTATTAAATAAAACAGCAACAAATAAATATAAAAATATAACAAATCACAAATTCGGAGTAGTACTCAAGTTGGTGACGAGGCGCCCCTGCTAAGGGCGTAGGCCGGCTAATCCCCGGCGCGAGAGTTCGAGTCTCTCCTACTCCGCCAAAAAGCAACATACCTTACAAAAGGTGAGTTGCTTTTTTAGTAAATAAAGAGAGAGTCGAACAGGACGGTTTTGACGGCAGTCAAAATTCGAACCTTCCGGTGGACGGTTCGAAAGTGAGCAAACGTGTCGGTGCACGGCAGTGTGCCGAGCGAGTCTCTCCTACTCCGCCAAAGTCCCAAAGGCGAAAGTCTTTGGGACTTTAACTTTTACCTTTTCACTATTCACTCTTCACTAAAAAACGCCTTTGGAGCTTTGGAAGTAATAAGTAATAGTGAAAAGTGAATAAGTTCGGTGTCGGCTCCGCTGACGAAGTAGTAATATAAAATACAGTTTTTCTCTTAAAAACATATTGACAAAACGGTAATAATAAGTATAATAAAAAGCATTTAGCCGTGCCTAACTAAAAAGCACGGCTTTAAATAAAACTTTTAGTTAGCATACGCTAACTAAACAAAACTGCCGAAATTTCGGGCACAATAAAGTAAAGGAGGAAATCATATGTCTGAAGAAATGATTATAAGAAACTGCGCTCCGACTCTCGCGGGAATTAAAACGGGAAGTATGTTTTCCTGCCCCTTTAAAAGCTCCGAAGAATTAAAAAGCTCGGTAAGATTTTGGAACAAAAGGCTTTTAAGCAAGGGACTCAGAGTTATTCCGCTTAAATTCAGCGGAAATTCGGCTCTTATTTATATTTACCGCCCGATAAAGCTTAAAAAAGACCTGCAGGACAAAAAAGCCTGCAAAATATTAAGCCTCTGCGGATATAAAAAATGCTCGGCGGACCAAAGTCTTGCAAGGCTGATAAAAAGAATGGAAAAAGGCGCGGATTTTCCGCACGAGATAGGCTTATTTTTGGGATATCCGCCGGAAGATGTAAAAGGGTTTATGGATAATAAATCAAAAAACTGTCTTTTTGTGGGGTATTGGAAGGTTTACAGCAACAAGCAAAAAGCCAAAAAGACTTTTGCGAAGTACAAACTTTGCACCGATATCTTCACGGCGCGCTATTTTTCAGGGGAAACCGTTGAACGGCTCACAGCAGCCGTCGGTATAAATAATTAATTTGAAAGGAAAGATAAAAATGAGTAAAATTGCAGTTGTATATTTCAGCTCTACGGGCAACACCGAGGCAATGGCACAGGCGGTTTTAAAAGGTGCAAAGGAGGCGGGAAGCGAGGCGGAGATATTCACTTCTGCCGAATTCAGCGCGGATAAAATGGATCAGTTTGACGCCGTAGCTTTCGGCTGCCCTGCAATGGGAGCGGAGGTGCTCGAAGAGGATGAATTCGCTCCGATGTTCGAGTCCTGCGAAAGCAAACTTAAAGGCAAAAGGATCGCCCTTTTCGGGTCTTACGGCTGGGGCGACGGCGAATGGATGAGAAATTGGGAGGAAACCTGCGTTGCCGACGGCGCGGTGCTTGTATCCGATTTCGTTATCTGCAACGAGTTTCCCGACGACGACGCCCTTGCTTCCTGCGAGGCTTTAGGCAATAAATTGACTTGACAATTTTTAAAAAGTGTATTATTATATAAAAAAAGCTATGACGGGAATAAGTAGCAAAAATAATATGCTTTTTAAGAGAAGAGGCGGTTGGTGCGAGCCTTTACAAGCGATTTTTTGCGAAGCTCTCCTATCAGCCGCGCCCGAAAGGGAAAGCCGGTCAGCCGCCGTTATCGGTTTCGAGTGCAAAAGGGAAGTTCTCTTTTGAATTCAGGTGGTAACACGGGAAACTTAAATCCCGCCCTGAAAAGCGAAAGCTTTTCGGGGCTTAATTTTTTATACGGAGGAAATTTTTTATGAACAGTGAAATTTTAAAGCTTTTATCGGCAAACGCGAGATACACTTATTCTCAGCTCGCCAAAATGACGGGTATGACAGAGGAAGAAGTTAAAAAAGAAATAAAAGAGCTTGAAAAGAGAGGAATTATCTGCGGATATAAAGCCGTTATAGACCTTGAAAAGCTTGAAAATCCCCCCGTATCGGCGATAGTAGAGCTTAATGTAGTGCCGAAAGCCGACCTTGGATTTGAAGAGGTGGCAGAAAAGGTTGCGTCTTTTGAGCAGGTTGAATCGGTATATCTTATGTCGGGGGTTTATGACCTGAATGTAGTAGTAAAAGGCAAAACTCTGCAGGATGTAGCGCGTTTTGTTGCGAAAGAGCTTGCAACTATCGAGTCCGTCACTTCCACCACCACGCATTTTCTTATGCGTAGGTATAAGGAGCTTGATGTTTCCCTTTTCGATAAAAAGACTGACGACAGGGGGCAGTTTCTCCTATGATAGATTACTCATCGGTATTAAACCGCGAGGTCACTGAAATAAAGCCCTCGGGAATAAGAAAATTCTTCGATATCGCGGCTTCTATGGAAGACGTTATATCTTTAGGCGTGGGCGAGCCTGACTTTCAGACGCCCTGGCTTATAAGAAAAGCGGGCATTGCCGCTTTTGAGGGCGGCAAAACGAAATATACCTCTAATTCAGGTCTTATGGAGTTAAGAAAAGCCGTTACCGAGTTTTTGGAGAGGAAATACCGCCTTTCATACGACCCCGAAAAAGAGGTGCTGATAACTGTCGGCGGCAGCGAGGCGATAGACGCCGCAATAAGAGCCGTCGTAAGCGAGGGCGACGAGGTTATTATCCCTCAGCCGAGCTATGTATGTTACGAGCCTATAACAAGGCTTGCAAAAGGCGTGCCCGTTATAATAGAAACCAAAGCGGAGGATGATTTTAAGCTCACCGCGCACGACCTTAAAGCCGCCATATCTCCTAAAACAAAAGCCCTTATTCTTCCTTATCCCTGCAACCCGACGGGCGCTATAATGGAGAAAAAGGATTTAGAAGAGATAGCAAAGGTCCTTAAAGATACGAACATAGTAGTCCTTTCGGATGAAATTTATTCCGAGCTTACTTTCGGCTCGGATCACGTAAGCTTTGCCTCTATTGAGGGGATGAAAGAGCGCACTGTTACGGTAAACGGTTTTTCAAAGACCTTTTCTATGACCGGCTGGCGCTTAGGCTATGCCTGCGCTCCGAGAGAAATTTTAAGTCAGATGACTAAAATTCATCAGTTTGCGATTATGTGCGCTCCCACAGTGAGCCAGTATGCCGCCGTCGAGGCGCTCCGCCACGGCGACGAGGCGATAGCCTCAATGAAAGAGGAATATAACAGAAGAAGAAAACTCACGGTTTCATCTTTTAATGAAATAGGGCTTACCTGCAGAGAGCCTAAAGGCGCGTTTTATGCTTTCCCTTCGATACAAAAAAGCGGACTTAGCTGCGATGAATTCTGCGAAAGACTTTTAAAGGAAAAGCACGTGGCGATAGTTCCGGGCACAGCGTTCGGAAAAGGCGGCGAGGGGTTTGTAAGAGCGTCTTACTGCTACTCCGCCGAGCATTTGATAGAAGCAATATCAAGGATAGACGAATTTTTAAAGTCGCTGTAAACATAAAGGCTCCCTGAATTCAGGGAGCCTTTGGCTTTTTTCGTAAATTTTAATTAGCGTAGACCGAAGTGATACCGTAGTATTCTTCAATAGTAAGTCCGGAGCTAAACAGCTTTTGTGCTCTTTCCACTCCGACATATCTATAATGCCACGGCTCATACTGATATCCCGTTATGCTTTCTTTGCCTTTCGGATATCGCATTATAAAACCGTACTTATAAGCGTTTTGCTCGAGCCAAACAGCCTCTTTTGTTCCCTCAAAGCTCATAGAAGCCCGGTTTATATCAAAAGCAAAGCCTGTTTGGTGCTCGGAATATCCGGGTCTTGCAGAGTAGGTGTCAGCAACTGCCTGACCGTCTCTTTTAACATATTTCTGATAAAGCGACTTTTGAGTCGAATAGCTCCTGAATCCCGAGCATACTCTCATTGAGCAGCCCTCCGCGGCGGCAGCGGCAAACATATTATCGAGCGCTGCTTTTGCCTCGGGGTTTACACCGGGGTTATAATTGCTCGGCAGAGGATAGGATTTATTAGCTATAAGAATTCCGTCAATATAAGTAAGCTCTATTTCTTTCGGCTTTACAACAGTGCATTTAAAAACCGCGCTTACGGCATTATTATCAGCGGAAGTTACGGTGATGTTACAGCTGCCCTCGCCTTT
>ULND01046891.1_pt1 | contig 17747 bp, 18 predicted proteins | sample 1951821 | NCBI WGS metagenome assembly ULND01 (sample SAMEA4835567, study PRJEB28245) | human gut metagenome | biome: gut microbiome; material: fecal sample | place: Denmark | collected 2008 | reverse complement strand
AGGGAAAGAGTCTGGGACGGGCCGGTGTGCATGATAAGCAGGCACTGGTGCTAGTGAATCGTGGCGGCGCTACGGGCGAGGAAATCGTAAAACTCTGTGAGACCATCCAGGAGGATGTGAAGCAGAAGTTTGGCATAGAGATTCATCCGGAAGTGAATGTTAAGTGAAGAATTCGGTTGTTTTCAGAAAAATATTTGATAATTAATGAAGGTAACTTTGTTAGGTACAGGCACATCGGGCGGTGTTCCTTCGTTGGGATGTAACTGTGAAGTGTGCCGAAGTACGGATCCGCATGATAAAAGATTGCGCAGTGCAGCAATGATAGAAACGGAGAATACCCGTATTCTGATAGATGCCGGACCTGATATCCGACAGCAGTTGTTGCGTGTGCCTTTCAGAAAGATAGATGGCGTCCTGATTACGCATATCCATTACGACCATGTTGGTGGTATTGATGATTTGCGCCCTTTCTGTATCTTTGGTGATATTAATATCTATGGCGATGAAATCGTTACTGCGGGGCTGCCTCATACGATGCCTTACTGCTTTCCGAAGAATGCAGAAAAACTCTATCCGGGAGCTCCTAAACTCAAATTGCATACCATTCATCCGCATGAGCATTATCAGATAGGTGACATTGAGTTTCTTCCTATCCGTGTGATGCACGATAAGATGCCTATTCTCGGCTATCGGTTTGGTAAGTTTGCCTATATTACTGATATGAAATCTATGGGTGATGAAGAATATGCTTATTTGGAAGGTGTGGAAACACTCGTAATTAACGCACTCAGATTTGAGAAAACACATCACAGTCATCAGCTTGTATCTGATGCTATTGAGGTGTCGCGCAGGATAGGAGCAAAACATACTTATTTTATCCATGTGACTCATCAGATAGGTTTTCACGATGAGGCGAATAAAAGGCTGTCCGAAGGCTTTGAATTTGGCTTCGATGGAATGGAGGTATATGTAGGAAATAGATGAAATTTTATTGAAAAAGGTTTAAAAATAGGTTAGTAAAAGTTAATTAAACTGAACTGGTAAGTCTTTTGCTAAGAAAAATTTGCGAGTATCATAGATTATTTCTATATTTGCATGTGTGTTTTTCATAGTATTAGATTTAAGGTTAACAAGGTATTGGGGTCGCAGCGGCGACCCTTTTTTGTTTTTATCCCCTTTTGGATGACTGAAAAATACCTTTTTCCAAGGCATCTTTCCTTTCCCCAAAACGGTATATGATTCATCTCTTCCGAGGTTTGAATCTCCGGTAAAGTTTCCAAGCCAACAGTGCACCGTCGAATGCTCCTGCTCCCACCTGCAGCAAACTCTGCAGTCGCTTGCTAGGACTCGCATTGCGTGACAGGATTTCAGGTTTTGTGAAAAGCGAGTTCCATAAAGTCTGAATCTTGGCATCATCGGCATCAATTTCCTTGCGTATCGCCTCTTTTTTGAGTCGGATATCGTTTAAGGAATTATATTTTGTGATTTCTGAATGATTTGTCATGTTGCGAAAAGGAGGTTATTTTTCCATTAAGAGGCTGGCCAGAAATCTGACCAATGGTCTCTCGATCCACTTATGGCGGAAAATTACAAATAATATTAATATAAATAGGTATACTGCAGCAACAATGCAGAATCCGAAAGTCAGACTACCTATAAAGTCTGCCAATGCAAAAGCAGCGCCAAAGGATAGGTAAATGAGGGTAAGCGTAAGTAAGCCCAGGAGTACCACCGTCATGGTGATGACTGTAAGCAGGCGTACCACCTTATCCACAATATCGAGCTTCAGAAATTCGCTCTGAAGCCCGATGTAATGTTTAAGCACCTCAATGAGCTGCCCGATAGTTTCTACATTTTTATCGTTAGAGAACATCATGATAGGTGATGATTAAACCTCAGGAGCTGCGTCCTTGATATCGTCAACCAGATCATCAACGTCCTTACGGCTCAACTTGATGTCGTGCTTCTTGCAGAAATCGTCTACTGCACCTGCAATCTTACTACGTGTATCCTCACCCTTCTCAGGAGCGAAAATCAAACCGAGTGCTGTACCAGCGATAGCACCGCCGAGGAAAGCACCAATGTAACCTAATGTTTTCATATGCTATAAATTTTAAACGTTAAACGATTATATTCTTGTCATTTTCATTTGACAATGCAAATATACTAAATTCTCTTTAAAAAACAAGTCTTTTAGCCTTAATTTTTCATTAAAAATGTTTTTATAGCCTTATTTAACAAACTTTAGGCGGCATATTCTTCGTTTTTCGGGCATTTTTTTGTATTTTCGCAGAGTAAAAAACGCATAATGCGAAATTTATATTGAATGAACAACAATAATAAACAATAAAACGAATAAGAATTATGAAGAAAATTACAGTATTAAGCATGGGAATGTGCGCAGTTTTGGCGCTCGCAAGTTGTGGTACATCTAAGGAAAGTGCATACAAGAAGGCATATGAGAAGGCTCAGCAGCAGGAACAGCAGGCAGCTCAGGCTCCTGTTGCTCAGGAACCAGTTGTAGCTCCTCTCGAGACTCAGGCTCCTTCTGATGAGCAGACTGAGGTTGATAATGCTACTGTTCGTTCTGAGGATGTTTCTCTCATCTCAGGTTCTGGCTTGTCAAGCTATAGCGTAGTAGTTGGTTCTTTCTCTCTCAAGGCTAACGCTGAGGGATTGGCTAGTACATTGAAGAGCGCTGGCTACGATGCTCAGATCGCCCTGAACACAGAGCGTAACATGTATCGCGTGGTAGCTTCTACATTTGCTGATAAGGCTGCTGCTGTCAAGAGCCGCAATCAGCTTCGCGCTGGTGAGTATCCTGATGCTTGGTTACTCCTTAAGAAGTAATCTGATATTATATAAGGATAAGATATCCGTAGATTAATGCGAATTTTATCTATAGATTACGGTAAAAAACGTACCGGACTGGCTGTGACCGACCCATTGCAGATTATTGCCAATGGGTTGGCCACAGTTTCTACACATGAACTTTTCACTTATATCGAAACTTATATTCAGAAAGAACAGGTGGAGCGCATTGTTATCGGAAAACCGATGCAACCTAACGGGCAGCCAAGTGAAAACCTGGCAAGAGTAGAAAACTTCTACAACCGTTGGCGAAAGGCTCATCCTGAAATTCCAATTGAATATTATGACGAGAGATTTACATCAGTTCTGGCACATAGAGCCATGATAGATGGAGGTGTAAAGAAGAAGGTGAGAAAAGAAAATAAAGGATTGGTAGACGAGATAAGTGCTACCATCATATTACAGGATTATTTGCAATCAAGAAGATAATGATTTTACCGATTTATATTTATGGTCAGCCAGTGCTGAGAAAAGTGGCTGAAGATATTACACCTGATTATCCAGATCTCAAGGTGTTGATTAATAATATGTATGAAACCCTTGATTCCAGCAACGGCATTGGACTGGCTGCACCCCAGATAGGCTTGCCTATCCGCCTCGTTGTTATCGACCTGGATGTGCTCAGCGAGGATTTCCCTGAGTATAAAGGATTCCGTCATGCTTTCATCAATGCCCATATCCTAGAGCTCGATGAGGAAAATACCGACTCTTCTGAAGAGGGATGTCTTTCTATTCCTGGTATCAATGAGAAGGTGGTTCGTCCTACACGCATCCATGTAAAGTATATGGATGAGGATTTTAATGAACATGATGAGTGGATAGGGGGATATCTGGCTCGCGTGATGCAGCATGAATTCGACCATTTGGAGGGTACAATGTTTGTTGACCGTGTGTCTCCTCTTCGCAAGAACATGATAGCAGGTAAGCTCAAGAGTATCATCAAGGGCAATTTCCGTGCTGCCTATCGTACTAAGATACGTCGATAGTTCTTCCGAAAATATAGTAAGCTTCATGGTAATCGTGACGATTGGGCTTACTATATTTTTTTATTCTACATTCAATAGGTTTTATTTCAGAGAGTTACGAACATATGAAGAAGATTCTCTTGGTTCTTTTTATGGTAATGGGCACCATGTCGACTTCTGCCCAATATCGTGTAGACCGACTTGTTACGGCCGGTCGGAGTGCATTGTATTATGAGGATTTCGTCCTTTCAATCAAGTATTTTAATCTGGCTATCGGTGCCAAGCCTTATCTGTATGAGCCTTGGTATTACCGCAGTGTGGCAAAATTTAATCTGGATGACTTTACGGGTGCCGAAAGTGATGCCACCGAGGCGTTGCATCTCAATCCCTATATCAATGATATTTATGACTTGAGAGCCATCTGTCGCATCAGACAAAACAGGTTTGATGATGCGATAGCTGACTATAATGAGGCTATCAGACTTGAACCGCGCAACCGAAATTACTGGTTCAACCGGGCTATCTGCCAGATGGAAAACAAAAAGTATGAGGCGGCGCAGCAGGAATTGGATACCATCGTGGAAAAATGGAAAGACTGGTCGAATGCTTATTCGCTCAAGGCTGAAGTGTATCTGCATCAGAAAGATACCGTGCAGGCTGAGAAATGGCTAGACAAGAGTCTGCAGCTCAATCCGTATGATGGGGATGCCTGGACTACGCGTGCCTATATGGCGCTGGCTAGAAAGGAATGGAAAACGGCTGATGAGGCGCTGACCAAGAGTCTGCATTTCAAACCTAACAATGTCAACAGTTACATTAACCGTGCTTTGGCGCGTATCAATCTGAATAACCTCAGAGGGGCGATGAGCGATTATGACAATGCCCTTGATCTGGATCCGAACAATTTCCTGGCTCATTATAATAGAGGACTGATGCGTGTACAGTTGGGTGATGATAACCGTGCTATCACCGATTTCGACTTCATTATCAAGATGGAACCCCAGAACTTCATGGCTATCTTCAACCGAGCTCTATTGCATGATAAGACCGGTAATCTGAGAGCTGCCATCAAGGATTATACTAAGGTTATCAACCAGTTCCCTAACTTCTGGACCGGTTTGTCTAACCGTGCCAGCTGTTACCGGCGCCTGGGCATGACAGCCAAGGCAGAGATGGATGAATTCCGTATCTTCAAGGCGCAGATGAACAAGCATATCGGAATCCAGCCGAGATGGAGCGCAAAGACCAAGAAGGAGATGCGTAAGCGCTCTGAGGTTGACCCGAATAAGTTTGCTTCGCTGGTAGTAGATGACGAACCGAAGTATGAACACAACTATAAGAGCGAGTATCGTGGTAAGGTTCAGAACCGTCAGGTAGAAACCGCCTTCCTGCCGATGTATCAGCTCTCTTATTTCCCAAACAATCAGAATGTAAATGGAGTTCGGGCTTATGACAAGGAGGTTGATGCGCTCAATCAGCATACCAAGGCAGACAAGGTTTATATCGTTTGCAGTAAGGAACAGCTCGATGAGAATGGTTCTATGAAGATATTCTCGATGATTGATAAACTTTCGGCAGAGTTGAGTGTGGCGAGCGATAATGAAACCAGAAAACGTCTCCTGATGCGCAGGGCCATCGCTCATAGTGTACTTCGTGATTTTGAGGCTGCCATCAGTGATTTCACCTATTATATCTCGCTCGATGACAAGAACTCTTTGGCTTACTGGCAGCGTGCTGTCTGCCAGGCTGAGATGGATGAATTTAACAAGGCTGAGGGCAAGGGTGTTCTGAACATCCATTCTGCCGAGGCTGATTTCAGTGATGCCATCCGCCAGAACAGTAACAATGCTTACATCTATTATAATAGAGGTAATCTTCATGCAGGCAGAAACGAACTTTCAAAGGCAATAGATGATTATACCATTGCCTTGAGAATTGATAACCGCCTTGCAGAGGCTTATTATAATAGAGGTATAGCACGAGCCAAGAGTGGCAATAAGCAGACTGCCATCCAGGATCTTTCAAAGGCAGGAGAACTTGGTTTGTATGATGCCTATTCTGTGATCAAGCGCTTGAATAAGTCGAAATAAAAAAATCCCGCAGATTTTCTCTGCGGGATTTTTTTTCTGTATTTCTGTATTCCGGTTTTATATTCTCGTTACCTGCTTAACGCCCTTCACGGCGCTCAGTTTCTTGATGAGTGCATCGGTCTTGCCAGCATCATCAATCATTACGGTAACATTGCCAGAGAAGAGACCATCCTTGGAAGAGATGTTGATGCCTCGCATGATGAGTTTGTCTTCCTTGGAAATGATGTTGGTGATGTTGCTCACGATACCGATATCGTCGTTTCCGATGATGCGGAGCGTGATGGCATACTTGGATGTTCCCTTGCCGCTCCATTTTGCCTTCACGATGCGGTAACCGAAACGGCGGCGCAGTTCCTTGGCGTTAGGACAATCCATGCGATGTACCTTGATACCCTTGCTGATGGTAACGAATCCGAAGATTGGGTCGCCGTAGATAGGGTGGCAGCAATGAGCCAGTTCGAAATCGATGCCCTTGAGGTGCTCATCGATAACCAGCACATCGTCGCTCTGTTTCATCAGTTCCTCGGTAGGATTCTCAAACTCAAAATTCTCTGCACTTTCTGCAGGCTTGTTGGTATTGGCGAGGTTCAGGTCGTGGTCGCGCTCCTCTATGTATCTCTCGATGATGCTGTTCACGTCGATTTTCTCCTCGGCTACATCCTTATAGAAGTCTGAGTTCTCCTTATATCCCATTTTCTTGATGATGCGCGCCATGATGCTCTCATCAATATCCAGTTTCCTGTTTTTGAATCGGCGTTCCAGAAGTTCCTTGGCATAGAGACCGTCCTTCTTCTGGGTTTCCTTCAGCGCTAGACGAATCTTGGCTTTAGCCTTGGATGTCTGCACGATGTTGAGCCATTCGCGGCGTGGCTTCTGGTTGCTCTGTGTGAGGATTTCTACCTGATCTCCCGAATGGAGTTCCTGTCGGAAGGTGACGGCTCTTCCGTTAATCTTTCCGCCCACACAGGTATTGCCGATGCGGGAGTGGATATAGTAGGCAAAGTCGAGTACCGTAGCTCCCTTCTGGAAGTTCAGCAGGTCGCCCTTTGGAGTGAACACGTATACTTCGTCTTCCTTCAGGTCGGTGGTAAACTGGTCCATCAGCTGCAGATCATCGTTGTTTTCGAGGGCAGCACGGATATTGGCAAGCCATTCGTCGATACCGCCTTCTCCCTGCTTAATACCCTTGTAGCGCCAGTGGGCAGCGAGTCCGTGCTCTGCAATATCGTCCATGCGCTCGGTTCTGATCTGTACCTCTACCCATTTGTTTTCAGGACCCAGTACAGTGGTATGCAGACTTTCATAACCGTTGCTCTTAGGCACGCTGAGCCAGTCGCGCATACGCTTTGGGTTTGGCTGATACATGTCGGTGATGAGGGCAAAGGCCTGCCAGCACTGCATATACTCTTTCTCTCTTGGTGCATCGAGGATAATACGGATGGCAAAGAGATCGTATACACCCTCAAAGGCGCACTTCTGCTTCTTCATCTTCTGCCAGATAGAGTGGATACTCTTGGTGCGGCCCTTCATGTGATATTTCAGACCGGCAGCATCGAGCTTTTCCTGGATTGGCTGGATGAAGCGGGCGATATAGGCATCGCGCGAAGCCTTGGTGGCGTTCAGTTTGTCCTTTATCATATAGTAGGCGTCGTGCTCGAGATACTTCAGACTAAGGTCTTCCAGTTCGCTCTTCAGTTTGTAGAGTCCCAGTTTGTGGGCGAGTGGGGCATAGAGGTAGCTTGCCTCTTCGCTTACTTCATGCTTTGCCTCTTTCTGTTCGGTATCGCGAATCTGTCGCATCACGTTCACGCGGTCGGCAATCATGATGAGGATGACGCGCATATCCTCAGAGAATGAGATAAGCAGATTTCTGAAGTTCTCACTCTCGATGATAGGGTTGCGCTTATATAAATCGTGGATGCGAAGCAGACCACTGATAATGTGGGCTACGCTATCTCCGTATTTCTTCTGTATCTCTTCGATGGTCTGATAGCCATCGATGACGCTGGTCTGCATCAGGATGGCGATGATGCCATCTCGTTTCAGACCGATTTCGTTTACTGCGATTTCTGCGGTTTGCAGGGCAGCAAGTATTGGATTCATTCCGAAGACATTGCGCTTAATCTGATGGTTGATGAAGGCATGCTGTATGTCTTCACGCAGATGCTGCTCATCGCCTGGCTTGAATGTATCGCCCACGGCGGTTCTCAGGCGCTCTAGTATCTGGAGTGTCTGTTCCTTTTCTTCGGATGTGAATTTAAAAGGTGTTTCGTTCATTGTCGTTCCCTCCTGCTGATGATATATTTATTGAGTCATTATAGCTCATCTATCCATTTCTGACCAGATTTGGTGTTGAGCCAGATGGCAAAGCTGCTGCTAATAATTAGCCCCAGCGAAAAAATAAACATTAATCCATCCATAATAATATTATTTATCGTTATACTTCATAATTCTATTAGCGCAATATGCAATGATAATTGCAGATAGCGTTCCAATGAACAAACAAAGTAAATTGTATATGTTCAATTCTTGGTTTGTTACTAATGGCGATAAACCGCCAATTCCTACACCACTTAAAAATAATGTAGATACCCCATAGAGGTAATGTGATAGCCCCGACCTTCTGTCGTGCTCTTTTGATAATTTACTAACCATGTTGCAATATTCTATTTTAAATTTGACAAACAATGGCGATTCGGCGTTAAAAAACGCCTACTTCGTTAAATTTTCAATGCAAAGGTACAAAAAAAAGCGGAAATATTTCTGATTATCAGAAAAAACTATTATCTTTGTAGCACATATAGTGTAAATTTAACATAAATATGGTATTATGAATCAGCAAGATCTAAACCAAATCTCTGCTCGCGGTATCTCCGAGCAGCAGATTGAACACCAGTTGGAACAAATCAAGAATGGCTTCCCATTCCTCAAGCTCGAGGGTGCGGCTGCTATCGGTAAGGGTATCATGGCTCCTACAGCTCAGGAAGTAGAGAACTACGAGAAGGCGTGGAACGACTACAAGGCTGAGGGGCACAAGATTGTGAAGTTCGTACCTGCTTCAGGTGCGGCTAGCCGTATGTTCAAGAACATGTTCGCGTTCCTGGATGCTCCATACGATGTTCCTACTACTGACTTCGAAAAACAATTCTTCGAGAATATCAAGAAGTTTGCTTTCCGCAAGGCACTCTGCGATAAGTGCCATGTAAACAACGAGAAGGGCATTATGTGCCTTATCAAGAAGGGCGATTACAAGGCTATCGTGGCTAATCTCCTCAAGCCAGAGGGATTGAACTACGGACAGTTGCCTAAGGGATTGCTCCAGTTCCACGAGTATGAGGACGAGGTTCGCACCCCAATGGAGGAGCACCTGGTTGAGGCTGCGCTCTATGCTAGCAGCAACGGCGAGGCAAATGTTCACTTTACCGTTTCTCACGACCACCTGGAACTCTTCAAGCAGATGGTAGCCGAGAAGGCAGATAAGTATGCACAGCGTTACGGCATCAAGTATAACATCTCATTCTCAGAGCAGAAGCCTAGCACCGATACCATCGCTGCCAATCCAGACAATACTCCTTTCCGTAACGAGGATGGCTCATTGCTGTTCCGTCCGGGCGGTCATGGCGCACTCATCGAGAACCTCAACGAGATTGATGCTGATGTGGTATTCATCAAGAATATTGACAATGTGGTTCCTGATCGCCTGAAGGCTGAGACTGTTACCTGGAAGCAGGTGATTGCAGGTGTATTGGTTACTCTGCAGAAGCAGGCTTTCGATTATCTGAAGGTTTTGGATTCTGGTCAGTACAACCATGAGAAGCTGGAGGAGATTATCCGCTTCGTTCAGCGCGACCTCTGCTGCCGTAAGGCTGATATCAAGGAGCTGGAGGATGCCGAACTGGTTATCTATCTGCGTAAGAAGTTGAACCGTCCTATGCGTGTCTGCGGTGTCGTTAAGAACGTGGGCGAGCCTGGTGGTGGTCCATTCCTTACCTATAATCAGGATGGCACGGTAAGCCTTCAGATTTTGGAGAGCTCTCAGATTGACAAGAATAACGAGGAGTATATGAAGATGTTCACCGAGGGTACTCACTTCAACCCGGTAGATCTCGTCTGCGCGACCAAGGATTACCAGGGCAATGCCTTCGATCTTCCTAAGTTCGTTGATCCATCTACCGGTTTCATCTCCAGCAAGAGTAAGAATGGTAAGGATTTGAAGGCACTCGAGTTGCCAGGTCTCTGGAATGGTGCGATGAGTGACTGGAATACAGTATTTGTAGAGGTTCCTCTCGGTACATTCAACCCAGTGAAGACCGTGAACGATCTGCTCCGCGACCAGCATCAGGCTGTAGAGGGTGGTATCAAGCACGAGCATCATCACGAACACGGAGAGGGCGGCTGCTGTGGTAAGCACTAATATCCGATTCCGTATATCTCGATGGTAAGATATAAACACAATAAAGGCTCAGTTCCCGATTTTATTCGAGGATTGAGCCTTTATCATTGAGCTAATAATGTGTCTGCTAAAAATTATAAGATGTTCTGAATCAAATAAAAATAGCCTCTTGTTTCACGTCTGCTAAAGGAAAAACTATCGGTTACAAAGGATAGGAATCCTTAGCAGGAAGTTCTTAGTTGTACCAAATTTCTCCGCCTAATACTGTTGGATACTCTTCAGCTGTTGCTCTTTCTACAGGAGCCGCAATTTCTACGAACTCACCATACTCCTTTACCTTGTTAATGTTCATAATTTGTTGGTTTTGTTGATTTATTAATTTATATTACGGATTGGTATCTAATAAGGATACTGATCTTTTACTTTTTTTCTACGCTGCAAAGTTACACAAAAAATGATATGCAAAAAGTTTTTTGGCAAAAAACTGTCGATATTTAACCTTCGTTAAATGTTTTCTGCATATTTCCTGTAATACTATTCGGTTTTGTAGGGTAATTTTCTTTGTTTCGCTAAATGACTCATAATGAGCAAGTAAATGACAGTTTGCCAATCTGTAGTTTAATCGTATACACTATCGGGAGACTGTCATTTACTTCATTGCTTCATTATATGGATGAAGATTTCACCTTTACTATATAGAGATTTCGCCCGCCAGGGATTCGGTCAGTTTTTCTCTTACCTTTTTGTTATCTGCATATCTTCCCTGCAGATACATCATCTTGGTGACCATAGCCTCTACCGTAGAATCGTATCCGCTTATCACATGAGCTGCTTTCAACTGGAAGCCGGCTCCGTAGCGTTCCATCTCTACACTGCCCGTAAGACATTGGCTGATATTCACGATGTTTACTCCGCGATGGGCAGCCTGATCCAGAAGACGCATGATCCATGGCGTGTGAGGAGCATTGCCTGAACCGAAAGTACGCATCACGATGCCGCGGAGGTCTGGTGATTCCATCACGTGGCGCACAATGTTATCCTGGATACCCGGGAAGAGACTGAACACGATGACGTTCGGATCGAGCTTCAGGTGTGGAACCATTGGCTTTCTGTAATCCGGCGTAAGAATGTGATGGTCGTGATATTGGAAATTGATTCCTACATCGCAGAGGTGAGGGTAGTTGAATGATTCGAAAGCATGAAATCCCTCGGCATTGATCTTGATGGCACGGTTACCGCGAATCAGCTTGCCGTTGAAGAAGATGCATACCTCGGGCACCATAGGGCGTCCTTCTGCATTCTTGGCAGAAGCAATCTCGATGGCTGTCATCAGATTCTCCTTGCCGTCGGTTCGCAATTCACCGATAGGCAGCTGGCTACCTGTCAATATTACAGGCTTGGTCAGATTCTCAAGCATGAAGGACAAGGCAGATGAAGTGTAAGCCATAGTATCAGTGCCATGAAGGATTACGAATCCGTCATAGTCGTTGTAGTTGTTGGATATCATGCTTACGATTTCTGCCCAGCGCATTGGATCCATGTCGCTGGAATCGATAGGTGGGTCGAATTTTCGCACATCGATTTCTGCCTGAATGAGCTTGAATTCGGGCATGGAAGAAACGAGGTGATTGAAATCAAGAGGTTCCAGTACACCTGTCATCGGGTCCTTTCCCATACCGATGGTACCACCGGTATAGATGATGAGAATCTTTGGTTTTGCCATTTTCTATGTTTCTTTACATTTTGTCACGTTATCGGATGCAAAGATAATGAAAATATTTGTTTCTCCAAAACTTATTGGCTAAAAATGTATCTGAATTTTACAAAGTGTTACGAAATATTGGTAGAAAAGCAGATGAAAACTTCAATATCTCAGCATTTTCGGTCTTAAAAGCCCTTAATATAAAGAGGTGTTAGCAAAGTTTAGCAAAATAAATGCATTTTTATTCGCTTGTTACAAAAAGAAATCGTACTTTTGCAGACGATTTAATAAAAATACTAAGTTGTTATGGTAAAAATCACATTCCCAGACGGATCTGTTCGTGAGTATGAACAGGGCGTAACTGGCTTACAAATCGCCGAGAGCATCTCACCGGCTCTCGCTCGCAACGTTGTATCTTGCGGTGTTAATGGTGAGACAGTAGAGTTGAACCGTCCTATCAATGAGGATGCAAATGTAGAACTCTACAAGTTTGAGGATGAGCAGGGTAAGCACACATTCTGGCATACATCTGCCCACTTGTTGGCTGAGGCTCTTCAGGAGCTTTACCCAGGCATCCAGTTCGGTTTCGGTCCAGCCGTAGAGAGTGGTTTCTTCTACGACGTGATGCCAGCCGAGGGTCAGGTGATCTCAGAGAATGATTTCGCCAAGATTGAGGCTAAGATGATGGAACTTGCCAAAAAGAACGAACCTGTGGTTCGCAAGGAGGTGGCTAAGGCTGATGCTCTCGCTGAGTTCAAGGCTGACGGTCAGACTTACAAGTGCGAGCATATTGAGCAGGACTTGGAGGATGGTACCATTACCACATATACCCAGGGCAATTTCACCGACCTCTGTCGTGGTCCTCACTTGATGAACACTGGCCTTATCAAGGCTGTGAAGATTACAAGTGTGGCTGGTGCATTCTGGCGCGGTGATGCCAAGCGCGAGCAGATGACCCGTATCTACGGTATCAGCTTCCCTAAGAAGAAGATGCTCGATGAGTACTTGGTAATTCTCGAAGAGGCTAAGAAGCGTGACCACCGTAAGATCGGTAAGGAGATGGAACTCTTCATGTTCTCAGAGCGTGTAGGTAAGGGTCTTCCTATCTGGTTGCCAAAGGGTACACAGCTCCGCCTGCGTCTGCAGGAGTTGCTTCGTTCTCTCCTGAAGCCTTACAACTACCAGGAGGTTATCTGCCCAGGTATCGGTGGCAAGAGTCTCTATGTAACATCTGGTCACTATGCTCACTATGGCAAGGATGCATTCCAGCCTATCCAGACACCGGAGGAGGATGAGGAGTATATGCTCAAGCCAATGAACTGTCCTCACCACTGCGAGGTCTACGCTCGCAAGCCTCGTTCTTACAAGGATCTTCCTTTGCGTATTGCTGAGTTCGGTACCGTATTCCGCTATGAGAAGAGCGGTGAGCTCCACGGTTTGACTCGTGTTCGTACATTTACACAGGATGATGCCCACATTTTCGTTCGTCCAGAGCAGGTAAAGGCTGAGTTCGAGAATGTAATCGACGTAATCCTGAAGGTATTCAAGATCTTCGGTTTTGAGAACTACGAGGCACAGATTTCTCTCCGCGATCCTAAGGATACAGAGAAGTATATCGGTTCTGATGAGATTTGGGAAGAGAGCGAGAACGCTATCCGCGAGGCTTGCAAGGAGAAGGGCCTTGAAACACGCGAGGAGGTTGGCGAGGCTGCCTTCTATGGTCCTAAGCTCGACTTCATGGTAAAGGATGCCATCGGTCGTCGTTGGCAGTTGGGTACCATCCAGGTGGACTACAACTTGCCAGAGCGTTTCAAGTTGGAGTATACAGCCGAGGATAACTCTAAGAAGACTCCTGTGATGATTCACCGTGCACCATTCGGTTCACTGGAGCGATTCACAGCCGTTCTCATCGAGCATACCGCCGGTCACTTCCCATTGTGGTTGACTCCAGACCAGGTTGCAATTCTTCCTATCTCTGAGAAGTTTAACGATTATGCTCAGAAGGTACGTCAGTATCTTGACAAGCAGGGCGTTCGTGCTTTGGTTGATGACCGTAACGAGAAGATTGGCCGCAAGATTCGTGACAACGAGTTGAAGCGTGTTCCTTACATGGTCATCGTTGGTGAGAAGGAGAGTGCCGAGGGCTTGGTATCTATGCGTAAGCAGGGTGGTGGCGAACAGGCTACCATGAGCATGGAAGAGTTCGCTCAGCGCATCAATGCCGAGGTTGCAGAGCAGCTGAAGGCAGCTGAGGAGTAATCCCGCAGATTGATATTTTCTAATCTCCCGCAGATTTCACAGATTTACACAGATTTTTTCTGTTGAGGGCTCTGTCCCACAGATTTTTTGTGTTGAGGGTTTAGTCCCACAGATTTCACAGATTTACACAGATTTTTGTGTGTTCTGTTGAATATCTGTAACAACTGTGACGTCTGTGGGAGATTTTTTTGTTAAGGAGGATTTTAAAATCGTTTGGTTATGACAGAAAATGAGATATCTTATAAGATCATTGGAGCTATTTATAAGGTTTATAATGAATTGGGACCAGGTTTACTTGAGTCGGTTTATGAAGCAGCTCTGTGCTATCAGTTGCGCAAAGATGGACTTAGGGTAGAGAATCAGGTAAAGTTGGATGTCATGTATGATGGTAAGGTTTTGCCTGTAGATTTCCGTCTGGATATTCTTGTAGAAGATAAAGTCATAGTCGAACTGAAGTCTGTGGCAGAAATGAAAGATGTCTTTCATAAGCAATTGCTTACGTATTTGCGTGTGGCGAAGAAGCATCTTGGAATATTGGTCAATTTTTCCACCACAGATATACGAAAATCAATCTTCCGTAAAGTCAATGGATATACTCCCATGGATTGAAAGCTTTTCTTAGTCCCCACTGATTTATTGTTTCCTTAAGTCCCGCAGATTTCACAGATTTTTACAGATTTAGTTTCTTTATCATAAAGATCTGTGTTAATCTGTGAAATCTGTGGGACTAAAATATATCAATTTGCGGGATTAAATATATCAATCTGTGGGGTTAAAACATTAAATCCATTAGAAAAACAAAGAATCTGCGGGCAAAAATGAAAATAACCTACTGAAAATTTGGTGGTTTCACAAAATAATCGTAACTTTGCAGCCGTTTAATCAAAAAGACAAAAAAGAATATATCGAATAGTTAATGAAAAATGACAAAATGAAAAATCAGTACCGCGTAAACGAACAGATTCGTGCACGCGACGTGAGAGTAGTGAGTGATGGTGGAGCAGAAGTGATGCCAACACGTAAGGCGTTGGAGTTGGCACGTCAGCAAGAGCTTGACTTAGTCGAGATATCTCCTAATGCGCAACCACCAGTTTGCCGTATAGTTGACTATTCTAAATTCCTTTACCAGCAGAAGAAGCATGCAAAGGAAATGAAGCAGAAGCAGGTAAAGGTGGAGACCAAGGAAATCCGTTTCGGACCTCAGACCGATGAGCACGACTATCAGTTCAAGCTCAAGCACGCTATGGAGTTCCTCAACCAGGGCAACAAGGTTCGTGCATACGTTTTCTTCCGTGGTCGCTCTATTCTCTTCAAGGAGCAGGGTGAGGTTCTTCTTCTCCGTTTCGCCAATGATTTGGAAGAGTACGGAAAGGTGGAGCAGATGCCAAAGCTTGAAGGTAAGAAGATGTTCCTCTACATGAGTCCTAAGAAGGCTGGTACTGCAAAGAAGAGCCAGCAGAAGATGGACCGTGAGAAGCGAGAGGCTGAAGCTAAGGCTGCTGCAGATGTAGAGCGCGCTGCTAATGCTGAGAAGAATAGCTTGCTCGCCAATGCTAAAGGCGGCGATACCCTGAAGAAACTCGCAGAAGGAACAGAGGATTAAGAAAAAAAGATGCGTAACGCCCTGGTATATGCGTTGCCATCGCTATAATAAATAACAATTTAAAATTAAAAGTAAAAATGCCAAAAGTAAAGACTAATTCCGGCGCAAAGAAGAGATTCCGTTTCACCGGTACAGGTAAGATTAAGCGTCATCACGCTTTTCACAGTCACATCTTGACTAAGAAGACAAAGAAGCAGAAGAGAAATCTCCTTGGTGAGACTCTCGTAGACCGTTCAAACTTGAAGCAGGTTCGCGACTTGCTCTGCCTCCGTTAATTATTAACTTTTTAGTCGAACTTTTAAAGAAAAAAAATTATGCCAAGATCAGTAAATCACGTTGCATCAAAAGCAAAAAGAACAAGAATCTTGAAGCTCACTAAGGGTTACTATGGAGCTCGCAAGAATGTATGGACAGTAGCTAAGAACACTTGGGAGAAGGGTCTTACCTACGCTTATCGCGATCGTCGTAACAAGAAGCGCACATTCCGCGCATTGTGGATCCAGCGTATCAACGCTGCTGCTCGCCTCGATGGTATGAGCTACAGCCAGTTGATGGGTGCTCTTCACAAGGCTGGTATCGAGATTAACCGTAAGGTTCTCGCTGACCTCGCTGTAAACAACCCTGAGGCTTTCAAGGCTATCGTTGCAAAGGTGAAGTAAATCCGACGCTAGGCTCTTTTCTTCCGTGATTTTTCTCGTAAGAAAGTGTTTAGCCTCTAGATTAAAGAAAACTGAAGATTGCATTGGTTGGAAGTATTTTCGCTGATGCAATCTTTTTTTGTGCCCGGAAAATAGGATGAAATCCCCTCGCACCCTGAATCAATGGTAAAGGGCAGTAGTTCTAAAAGTAGGCAAAGATGTCTCCATACGCCCTGAAAGGGCAGAAGCTCCTAGCCCAGGGCAACGCCCTGGGTTGTACGGAGTTATACACATACGCCCTGTAAGGGCAAAAGCTTTAAAATATGGATTATAAAGCTTTTGCCCTTACAGGGCGCCTTGCTGTTTCTGTTTATACCCAGGGCGTTGCCCTGGGCTAAGAGCTTCTGCCCTTTCAGGGCGTGGGGGCAGAAGCTCCGCTTTACTTCATCAACTCAATACCTGCCTCGAACTTGGTGGTCTTTTCCATGATGGCAGGAAGCTGGTTGACAACTGACTTCAAAATCATGAATTGTGCCAAATCTTCCTTGTCCATACCTGTAGTAGGAATATTGTTAACCTGAGCATAAAGCATTGCGATGATAGGAGCTACGAAATCCTTGTCAACATAGAAATATACCTTGTTGGTTGCTGGATAAGATACGTGTACAGGAATACCGGTCTTAAACTGATCCAACATGTTAGTAATCATTGCCTTCTCCTGAGCATCGTCGATGTCTTCTGTAATCTTGGTTGTATTCAGGAATAAGGTAATCATATTCTCGTTAACTACCTGGTATGAAGCGTAATCGTTAGCAACCTTCCAGTCGTTATCATCAGCCTCTTCCTTATAAGTTGCAGAAATCTGTCCCTTCTCATTGAAGGTTACATCCTGCAAAACGTTTCTGAGTTGGCTGTTGAGTTGCATTGGAGCCATTTTGATGGCATCATTTACATGATATGGGTCATCTATAAAGCCTGGGATAGTAATGGTTGCATCATTAGAACCTTCCCAGTTTAATACAACTGAACCTGTAGGGTTAAAACCTGCTTCCTGTACCTTCCAGGTTCCTTCAATCTTCTCGTTGCGCACAAATTCCTTCTCATCATTGTCATCATCGCTGCTACAAGCAGTGAAGAAGCCAAGGGTGCAAACCATGGCCATTAAATAAATAAACTTTTTCATTTTTCTTTTCTTTTTTGTGTATCCTTAATTCCGCAACACTATA
>ULND01047658.1_pt1 | contig 18308 bp, 16 predicted proteins | sample 1951821 | NCBI WGS metagenome assembly ULND01 (sample SAMEA4835567, study PRJEB28245) | human gut metagenome | biome: gut microbiome; material: fecal sample | place: Denmark | collected 2008 | reverse complement strand
AAGTAGGAGAAAAACTACTTCGTTTTCCTCCTACTCGATTTGTATATTTCCTTTTTGTATACTTTATCTTACCCTTTTGTATTAAAAAATAGTAAAAACTTTCTCTATATCAAAAGTTTGATTTACTTTTGCATCTACTTAAATGATATATATCTAGATATGAGTTTAACAACGATAGTAAGTAACGTCTTCAAACCTCGGCAGAAGGAGTTGGAGAAGTATGTCTATGATGCAGAACATTTGCAGCATAAAGTGCTTATGCACCTTATAAATAAAGGAAAAAATACTGAATATGGTGTCAAGCATTTATTAAATACCACCAATAGTTATGATAAATTTGCACAGAATATTCCTGTCAATACCTACGAGGAGTTGAAGGGGGATATCGACCGTATGCGTCATGGCGAAAAGGATATTCTATGGCCGGGACTGGTAAAATGGTATGCCAAGTCATCTGGCACCACCAACGATAAGAGTAAGTTTATCCCGGTTTCTCATGATGGCTTGCATGGCATTCATTATGCCGGAGGCTTTGATGCCGTAGCCTATTATCTGCGCAATAATCCGAAGAGCAGACTTTTTGATGGCAAGAGCCTTATCTTAGGTGGAAGCCATTCGCCTAACTATAATGTGTCGGATAGTCTGGTTGGTGACCTAAGCGCTATCCTCATCGAAAATATCAATCCGCTTGCCAATCTGGTGCGTGTTCCTAAGAAGTCAACTGCTCTCCTGAGCGATTTCGAAGTGAAACGCGACCTTATTGCCCGCGAAACGATGAATAAGAACGTAACAAATATCTCGGGTGTTCCTAGCTGGATGCTTAGTGTGCTGGTGCGTGTCATGGAACTTTCTGGCAAGAAGCATCTGGAAGAGGTATGGCCTAATCTGGAGGTATTCTTCCATGGTGGTATTGCCTTTACTCCTTACCGCAAGCAGTATGAACAGCTCATCACTTCGCCTAATATGCATTATATGGAGACTTATAATGCCAGCGAGGGATTCTTCGGACTGCAGGATGATCCGGCAGACCCAGCCATGTCGCTTATGATAGATTATGATGTATTCTACGAGTTTATCCCTATGGACGAATTCGGCAGCGAGAATCCTACCGTTGTGCCTCTCTGGGGTGTTGAGGTAGGCAAGAACTACGCTATGATCATTACCACTTCCTGTGGTTTGTGGCGCTATCTCATCGGCGATACGGTTCAGTTTACCAGCAAGAATCCTTATAAGTTTGTCATTACCGGCCGTACCAAGTACTTTATTAATGCATTTGGCGAAGAACTGATCATGGATAATGCCGAGAAGGGATTGGCTTATGCCTGCGAGAAGACGGGTGCTCAGGTTTCTGATTATACCGCTGCGCCGGTTTATATGGACAGTAATGCCAAGTGCCGTCACCAGTGGCTCATAGAGTTCTCTCAGGAGCCAGCCAGCCTCGATGAATTTGCCAGTCTGTTAGACCAGAAGCTGCAGGAAATCAACAGCGATTACGAGGCCAAGCGCTTTCACGACGTTACCCTCCAGCATCTGGAGATAGTGAAGGCTAAGCCGGGACTCTTCAATGAATGGCTAAAGAGCAAGGGCAAGTTAGGTGGACAGCATAAGATTCCACGCTTGAGCAACAGCCGCAAGAACATTGATGAGATGCTCATGATGAACAAATAAAACAAGCTGCATGCTTCTTCCGCCTGAAGTTGAAGTGATGCTGCGATATTAAGAAGATATAAAGAATGATTCAATTGAACGACATAAAGAGCAAGTTGAAGGCAAATTCACTGTTTCTGCCTTTCTACGTCTTAGCTTTCCTCATGTTGGCATCCTGTGCCAAGATGGGACAGCCGGATGGTGGTTGGTTCGACGAAACTCCTCCTAAGGTGATTGGAGCTTCGCCAGCCGATAAGGGCGTAAATGTGAAGCAGAAGAAGGTGAATATCTATTTCGACGAATATATCAAGGTAGATAATCCTACCGAGAAAGTGGTTGTTTCGCCTCCGCAGCTCGAAGTGCCTGAAATCAAGGCTTCGGGCAAGCATATTCAGATTTCTCTGGTAGATTCGCTCAAGCCGAATACTACCTATACCATCGACTTTTCCGATGCCATCAGTGATAATAACGAGGGCAATCCGATGGGAAACTATACCTACAGTTTCTCTACCGGCGAGGTCATCGATACGATGGAGGTGTCGGGATATGTGCTCGAATCAGAGAATCTGGAGCCTATCAAGGGTATTCTGGTAGGTCTTTACGCTGATCATGCCGATTCAGCCTTCAAGACCAAGCCTATGCTGCGTGTAAGCCGTACCGACAGCCGTGGTCGCTTCGTCATAAAAGGTGTGGCTCCGGGCTCTTACCGCATCTATGCCCTGCAGGATATGGATGGCAACTATATGTTCAGCCAGAAAAGCGAAAAACTCGCTTTTTCTCATGATATTATCGTGCCGTCAAGCAAGCCGGATGTACGACAGGATACTACATGGATTGATTCCTTGCATATCAAGTCGATAGATCAGGTTAATTATACTCATTTTCTACCGGATAATGTAGTGCTCCGTGCCTTTACCGAACTGGTTTCCGACCGCTTCTTCCTCAAGGCAGAGCGTCAGAAGGCCAACTGCTTCTCGCTCTATTACAGTTATGGTGATTCTATCCTGCCACAGATCAAGGGCTTGAATTTTAATGAGAAAGATGCCTTTATTCTGGAAAAATCGGAGAAGAACGATACGCTTACCTATTGGATCAAGGATACGGCGCTGGTCAACCAGGATACGCTGAATATAGAGCTTACTTACCGTATGACAGACAGTACGGGCGTGCTCCGCAACCAGACTGATACGCTCGAAATTCTTTCGAAGGAACCTTACGAAAAGCGTATGAAGGCGCAGGCTAAGGAACTGGAGAAATGGACCAAGAAGCAGGAAAAACTGAAGAAGAAGGGTGAACCTTATGATAGCGTGATGGCTGTAAAACCGCTTGATGTTCAGATGAGTGTCTCTTCTCAGCTCGATCCTGACAAGAATGTTATCTTCACTTTCAATACGCCGCTTGCCAAGGCCGATACGGCAGGCATTCATCTCTATGCCAAGCATGATACGCTATGGTATAGGGCGCCGATGGAGTTTAAGCCGCTGGGCAACCGCAAGTATATTCTGAGAGGCGAGTGGCGTCCGGACATAGAATATAGTCTGGAGGTTGATTCTGCCGCGTTCCAGGACATCTACGGACTTGTATCTAAACCTGTGAAACAGGGTTTCAAGGTCAATTCCCTGGATACTTACGGCACGCTGCTCATTAATGTAACGCACGATTTCGACAATCATCCGCTCCTCGTTCAGCTACTCAATGCGCAGGATCAGGTTGTGAAAGAAGTGAAGGCAGTGAACGGAGTAGCCGAATTCTATTATCTCAAGCCGGAGAAGTATTACATGCGTCTGATAGTAGACCGCAACGGCAACGGCAAGTGGGATACAGGCTGCTATGATAAGGATGAACAGGCAGAAGAGGTGTATTACTATCCAGACGTGATAGAATGCAAGGCTAAATGGGATTTAACCGAGAGTTGGGATCCTACGGCCCGTGAACTTTCCCGTCAGAAGCCTGGTGCCATTACCAAGCAGAAGCCTGATAAAGAAAAGAAAGTTAAGAACCAAAATGCGCAACGTGCCAAGAAACTTGGCATCGAGTACATTCCTAAATTATAAAGAGTTATGAAAACGATCAAATCATTCGGGATTGCATTATTGCTACTTCTGGTCAGCACTACGGTGTCTGCCCAGTGTACCTTCCGTAATACAGCCTTCAAGTCGGGTGAGTTCCTTACTTACAATCTGTATTACAATTGGAAGTTTGTTTGGGTAAAAGCTGGTAATGCCAGTATGTCTATCGTCCAAACCACCCGTCATGGTAAGCCTGCTTATCGCGGTTCTCTTGTTACAAGAGGCAATAAGCGTGTAGATGATATCTTTGTGCTTCGCGACACTCTGCTCTGCTACAGCGGCACCGATATGGCGCCTATGTATTTCCGTAAGGGAGCTCACGAGGGCAAGCGCTATACGGTAGATGAGGTATTCTACAGCTATTCTGGCGGTAGGTGTCATCTCAGACAACACCGTCAGCAGCATGATGGCAAGCATGTATGGAAGAATGCCACCTACGATGATTGTGTTTTTGACATGATGAACATCTTCCTGCGTGCCCGCAGTTTCAATCCTGCCAACTGGAAGAAGGGCTATACCGTAAAATTCCCTATTGCTGATGGAAAGAACCGCACTCCAGCTCAGATAAAGTTTGATGGTAAGGTTACCATCAAGGCAGATAATGGTGTGAAGTACCGTTGCCTGCGCCTTGCCTATATGGAGTATGAGAATCGCAAGTATAAGAGAATCGTAGATTTCTATGTAACCGATGATGAGAATCATATTCCTATCCGTTTGGATATGTTCCTCAAATTTGGTGCTGCCAAGGCATTCCTCGTAGGAATGAAGGGTGTGAGAAATCCGGTTTCTTCAATCGTGAAATAAGATAAAACAAAGCTCTCGGTGCATGATGCATCGGGAGCTTTGTTATTAATATGGCTGTGCAAGCTGATTATTTCGGCAGCGATATGGTGAACTCCGACCATTTGCCTTTTTCGCTCTTTACGCTTACTTTGCCGCCATGGGCATTGATTACCTGCAGCACGTAGTTCAGGCCGATACCGAAGCCGCCACGGGTCTTCCGGGCGTCTCTTTCGTGCTCAGCAGCACGCTCAAAGCGGTTGAAGATAGTTTTCATCTCACTTCTGGCTATGCCGATACCCTCATCGTATATCTTGATATATACATTTCTGTCATTCTCGGAGGTGGAAATCTGAATGTTGATTTCTTCCTTCGAGTATTTGGTGGCGTTATCTACTATATTGCTGATAGCCTCCTTCAGATATTCCTCATCTGCCAGTGCCGAAGTGGCTCCGAATAGGGTGGTGATATGAATCGGTTTCGTCGATTTCGCCTTGTATTTATCCACCACATCCTCTATCATCGCCTCCAGATCTATTTCAGCCTTCTGGATACTCAGTTTACCATGTTCCAGTTTTGAGATGGTGAGCAGGCGGTTGATGAGGGCAAGCAGATGCTGTGCCTCGTCTTCTACGATACAGAAATATTTCTCCTTCATTTCCGGCTTCTTCTCCAGTACGCCGCTGTGCAGATATTTGGTTCCCATGATGATGGAGGTGAGCGGCGACTTCATGTCGTGAACCATTGCATAGGAGAAATCCTCGCGCAGCAGGCGAACCCTTTCCTGCTCATCGATATAGTTGATTTGGTCGATAAGGCTCAGAATAATGACCACCGTGGTGAGGAGAGAAGTGAGCAGGGTGATGCGACTCTGGTAGAGTGCCGAGAAAAAGGCATGTGCCCTCACATCGGCTGCCAGACTCCAGGGATTATCGTAGCCCATCTGGTGAACGCTCATCTGGAATGAGTTATATATCCAGAAAAGTTGCATGCATAGTACGGCTACCAGCGCTATCGTACCTAGCATTTTGGTTCTGTTTGCCTTCATAATCAGGTGGTTTTAGTATTCTTTTTCTTCCTCATCCTCTTGTATCAGCAATGGTTCTATATTCTTCTTGAGAAGATAGAATCCATAGCCCATCATGCCCAGTCCCAGGATGCATACTAGGATGGTAACCCAGTTGCTGCCCAGGTTGAACGGAATCATATTGGATATGAGATAAACCGCGAATATAACGATGGAACTTCGGGTTTTGCAGTAAAGCCAGAAACCGTATAAGGTGCACGGGAGGGCTGCCAGGACGTAAAATATCCAGAGTGCCATTCCCTCGCCCGAACCTGCTGTCAGCGTAGTTGGCATAATCATGAGCAAGTATACAAGCAGAACGACCCATTTCTTCTTTCCGCTTTTCAGAAGTTCTTCCAAAATGGCACCATAGAAAACGTAGGCTGAGATAAACGTGCCTACCAGCATCAGTGGGAGCAACTGGAAAAAGCCGAACTGGCTCATTTCTTTAGGCATAAAATGAATGCCTAAGTAGCTCATCAGGGCATAATAGGCGATGATAAAGCCCAGCATCGGCATAGAGCCGTAGAGCATGAGTTGCCATTTGCTCTCTGGCTTTACCTTGCCAAGCGTAAAACTCGAAAACTTGCCTTTATGAAAGGTAAACCAGATGATGAGTGTAGCTATCAGGGCGAAAGCTATGATGAAAGGAAACATTTCTGTTGTAGTCATATCTCCCTTGCTGTTGCCTGGCATGTGATCACTACCTATATAGGCATAATACAGGCCAAAGCTGAAACCGCTTATCAGGATAGTGATGAAAAATTCAGCTATCAGTAGAAAGAAGTATAGTATCGCTTTTAACATATATGTTTGTCTTTAATAATCTGTTTTCTTTTCTATCATTCCGTATAGAGATGATTCGTTTTACTGATTTTCTGAGGCTTGAGATGCGTCTATTCTGCGATGAGTTTGAATCCCACACCTCTGATGGTTTTCAGTTCTACGCCCGGTTCGTCTTCCAGCGCTGTGCGGATTTTCTTGATGAATACATCCAAACTTCTGGAAGCAAAATAGTCTTTGTCTTCCACTCCCCAGAACCGGCTCAATACGGCTTCGCGGCGCACCACCTCGTTTTTGTTTACTGCCAGCAGTTCCAGAATCTTTGCCTCTCGTGCGGTGAGCATTTTCTGTTTACCATCCTGCGTATCTTTCAGAGTAGCATGGTCGGCATCTAGAATGTATTTACCCAGTTTTATCTGGTTGCTGGCGTTTTCGCTGCGGGCTCCGGCTTTCAGTTGGAGCAGGCTATGTATATGAGCATCAAGCTCTTCCGGAATAAACGGCTTCTTCACATAGTTGTTGGCCCCGGCGGCATAACCTGCCTTCAGGTCTTTCGGCGAGGTGAGTCCGGTGGTAAACAGAATTATGGTTTTTCCGTCAACCTCGCGTATTTTCTTCACCATTTCTATTCCGTCCATGATGGGCATGTCGATATCAGATACGATAACATCGGGCTGAAAGTCTTGCCATACCTTCAGTCCTTCCTTGCCGTTTACGGCGGTTTTCACCTCATATCCTCCGATGATATCTTCGAAGCAACTTTTCTCCATATAGGCGAGGTTTTCATCATCCTCTACCAGGAGCAGTTTAGTATTTGCCATAATCTTTTCAGTTTTTGATGATTACAGTTGCAAAGATACATTTTTTTTGTGAAAGAGCCATATAAAGAGGTGGAGATTAACTTAAAGATAACATTCATTCCTGAACTTTTGAAGGCACTATGGATTAGGAACGTGGAGTGGTTAGGGGCGGGTATAAATTAGGCACGGATTACGCGGATTACACGAATTTATGGCGCAACTGCTAATAAACCATATCATAATCTCTAATAAAGAGTCGTGTAATCTGTGTAATCCGTGCCTAAATAATTATTGCTTGTCCGAGTCGATGAGGGCGAGTAGATGCTCTACTGCCACCTCCTGCGGAATATTCTTTTCTACGCAAACCTGCTTGCGGTAGAGGCTTACTCGGTTAGGACCGGCACCTACGTAGCCGTAATCGGCATCCGCCATTTCGCCTGGACCATTCACGATACAGCCCATGATACCTATCTTCAGACCCTTGAGATGCTTGGTTGCCTCCTTTATCTTGGCGATGGTTTCACGAAGATCGTAGAGGGTTCTGCCGCATCCCGGACAACTGATATACTCGGTCTTGCTGGTGCGCAGACGGGCTGCCTGAAGTATTCCGAAAGCGGTTTCATCTATTGTCTGGGCAGGGATGTCTCCATTGTTCATCAGCCAGATACCATCGGTCAGACCATCAATCATCAAGGCTCCCATATCAGCAGCAGCCTCCAGCTGGAAGTCGCTCTTCTCCTCCTTGCCGTGCTGGTACATCTCGGCGAAAACCACAGGGTTCTTCAAGCCGGCATTCATCATCTCGTGAACTAATGCACGCTGGTCGCCCAGACGGTTCTGATGATTGCTTACGCAGATAACCACCACCTCAGGATGAGCCTTCAGACAGGCGATATATTCCTCGGCAGGAGTTCCAAACTGCAGGGTGAGGAACTTCACGTCTGCCTTGATGCTGGCGATGAGCGGCATCGCCATGGCAGGGAAGATAGGGTAGAGCTTGGCACCAGTAGTCTCTGGCTTGCAGTTCAGCGTCTCGTAAACGTTGTAATCTATGATGTAGCTCTGGCCAGCCACAAACTGCTTAGGCATCTTGCCACCGATGTAGATATAGTCTGGAGTAGCATCCTTGTTCTCACAAGCGGTGCTCTCGCCGTTGATTCGGTTGCTGATAACCACCGGAACGTTGCTGCCGCCGATATTGCCTACAGCCACGGTTTCGCGGCGGGTAGGGCGCAGCCAGTCGAATGAAGGACAAGCTGCGGCAGGAATCATCAGATGCCCCTTCTTCTTGCCGATGTAATCTACCAAATGGCGTGCCACAGGAATCTCTGCAGCCGGTTCCTCGCTCAGGCTTACACGAACGGTATCGCCGATGCCATCAGCCAGGAGGGCACCGATACCTACGGCACTCTTGATTCTGCCATCTTCGCCTTCGCCGGCTTCGGTTACGCCGAGGTGGAGTGGGTAGTTCATGCCTTCCTTCTCCATTTCTTCTACCAGGAGGCGCATGGAGCGAACCATCACAACGGTATTGGATGACTTGATGCTGATAACCACATCGTGGAAATTCTCCTTCTTGCAGATGCGCAGGAACTCGAGACAGCTCTCTACGATGCCCTCTGGCGTATCGCCATAGCGGTTGCGGATGCGGTCGGAGAGTGAACCATGATTCACACCGATGCGGATGGCAGTATGATGCTCCTTGCAGATGTTGAGGAAAGGTACGAAGCGATCCTCAATCTTCTGAAGTTCGTGGGCATACTCCTCGTCGGTATATTCCTGCTTGATGAACTTGCGGGCAGGATCCACGTAGTTGCCAGGATTGACGCGCACTTTCTCGCAATAGAGAGCAGCCACGTCGGCAACGTTAGGATTGAAGTGAACATCGGCTACGAGCGGAGTCTGATAGCCGTCGGCACGGATGCCGGCATTGATGTTTTTCATGTTCTCTGCCTCGCGGGAACCCTGAGTGGTGAAGCGCACCAGTTCGCCACCAGCCTTGATAATCTCCTCAGCCTGTTGTACGCAAGCCTCGGTATCATTGGTGTTGGTGGTGGTCATCGACTGGATGCGGATAGGATTATCGCCACCCAGGCCGAGGGCTCCGATATGTGCCACAGAAGAGGCGCGGCGGGTATAATTGAATAAATCTACCATAATATATAAGATAAGATATGCCCCAAAAGAATGGGGCATATCACAATATTAGATTAATTACACTTGAAGTCGTATTTCACCTCAGCCAGGTCCTTGTTGGCCTTCTCGATCTTGGCACCGAGCCCCGCCTTCCAAGCCTCTACCTTCTGAGCCACTTCCTCATCGGCAAGGGCAATCATTTCAGCAGCGAGGATGGCAGCGTTCTGAGCCGCATTCACACCAACAGTAGCTACAGGAATGCCAGGAGGCATCTGGATGATGCTAAGCATGGCATCAAGACCATCGAGCATACCCTTGATAGGCACGCCGATTACTGGCAGAGGAGTAGATGCTGCGATAACACCAGGAAGGGCGGCAGCCATACCGGCAGCGGCGATGATAACCTTCACGCCACGCTCCTTGGCTCCCTTGGCGAATGACTCTACTGCATCTGGAGTGCGGTGAGCAGAAAGGGCATTAACCTCGAAAGGAATCTGGTTGTCGTTCAGCCACTTACATGCTTTTTCCATAACAGGCAGATCGCTTGTACTGCCCATAATAATGCTTACTAATGGTTTCATTTCTTCTTATATTTTATTATAAACTTTATATTACCAATATAGCACAGGTGGTTCCTATCAGAAATCCTGTAACTACCTGTGACAGCGTATGTTGTCGGAGTATCATGCGGGCACTTCCTACTGCGCCTGCCATCATCAGCACAAGGCAGAGCCACCACAGCGGATTGAAATTGAAGGCTACAGAATAAGACACCAGAGCTCCTGCCACACCTCCGATGGCTGCCGTATGGGTGCTGATCTTCCACCATACATTGATGAAGGCGCAAATCATCTGTATCGCCAGCGCTACCACTACGATGATACTGATGACGCGAGGCGTATTGCGGTATTCCATCCAGAAAAAACAGCCGAAGTAACATACGATAGAGAGGATGTAAGGCACAATACGACGCTCCTTCTTGCCCAGCTCACGCGAGGTCCAGCCTTGAACCATGCGGTAGAGGTGGATGAGTAGCGATGGAGCTACGACGGTCAGGAGGTAGACCATGCTCAGCATCACCAGTTTGTATCCTATCGGTAACAGCGACATATAACTGAAGATGAACAGAGCAATCAGTCCTACCATCGGCAGATAGAAGGGCGTGAAGATCATGCTCATAATGCGTGCTGTCAATATGATATTCTTCTCTTTCATAACACTAATAACGTATATATTCTTTTTATCTCTCAAATATTTTGTGGTGGGCCCCGGTTTCTTCCTGACTCATACCACTATCTTATTTCCTGAGTCGTGCCACCGGTATGCCCAGTTGCTCCCTATATTTTGCCACCGTACGTCGTGCGATAGGGAATCCCTTCTCCTTCAGCAGTTTGGCGAGTGCATCATCGCTGATCGGCTTTTTCTTGTCTTCTTTCTCGATGATGTCGTGCAGGGCAATCTTGATTTTGCGGGTAGACATCTCTTCGCCGTCTTCAGTGGTGTAGCTGTCTGTGAAGAAGAACTTCAGCGGGAAGGTGCCCCATTTAGTCTGGGCATACTTCACGTTGCTCACTCTCGAGATGGTACTGATGTCCAGTCCCGTGCGTTCTGCTACATCCTTCAGGATCATCGGTTTCAGGTCAGCCTCGTCTCCATCCAGGAAGAACTGCCGCTGTATGTCGATAATTGCCTTCATGGTGACGATGAGGGTATGTCTTCTCTGCTTGATGGCTTCGATGAATCCCTGTGCCTTGTCCACCTTTTCCTTGGCGTAGAGCAGGGCTTCCTTGTCGCTCCGGCTCATCTTGTCTTTATGCTTCCTGTAGGTGTCAATCATGTCGGTGAATGATGGCGAAACCGTCAGTTGCGGAATGTTGCCACGGTTCAGCGAGAATGTAATCGTTCCGTCATCATTGGTGTCGATGATGAAGTCGGGGGTAATCTGCTGCATGTTTCTTCCCTCTGTTTCGCCCATCGATGCGCCCGGTTTCGGGTTCAGCTTTCTGATTTCTGCCTGCAGGGTTTCTACCTGTGTATCGTTCAGTTCCAGTCCTGCCTTGATCTTGTCCCAATGTTTCTTGGTAAACTCGTCAAAATAGTCGGTAAACACCTCTTCCATTGTCTTGCGGAGCACACCTCTTGGCAGTCTCTTGACCTGCAGCAGGAGGCATTCCTGCAGACTTCTTCCTCCTACACCGGCTGGGTCGAAGGTCTGTAGAATGTGGAGCACGTGCTCGATGTCTTTTTCCATAACATCGATGTTGTGATAGATAGCGAGTTCATCGCAGATGCTGTCCAGGTCCTTGCGGAGCAGTCCGTCGTCATCCAGTGAACCTATGAGATATTCCATTATTTCCTTCTCCTTGTCGCTGAGCGGCTGCATGTCCATCTGTTCCTTCAGCTTATCATAGAAAGAGGTGGTGTCGCCGTAAACCATTTCTTCGTAGTCAGCGCTGTCCTGGTTGTTGTATCTGTCTGTATTGTAGTCAGGCATCTGGTCGTCTTTTCCGATGCTTTCCAGTGCCTGGTCCAGTTCGTCTTTTCTTTCTTCTTTTTCAGATTCAGCCTCGTAGGCATCCTCATCGCTGCTGTTGTCGTACTCATCATCTGCGGGCGAATCATCATTGGCGACATTCTCGTTGAGCATGTCGTCTGGGTTCTCGCTTTCCAGAGCGGGATTATCGTCCAGTTCTGCATTGATACTGTCTTCCAGTTCCGTGAGCGGCATTTCCAACAGTTTCACCTGCAGCATTTGCTGGGCTGAAAGTCTTTGAAGTTGCTGTAACTTCTGTGCCTGTGTCTGTATGAGTTTTTGAGCCATAATTACTTAAAGTATTCTTTTAGTTCGTTGGCAAGCTGGTAAAGCTTGTCTGGATTTCCGTTTCCGTATTGGTGCCAGATGTCGCTGCATGCTTCTAGCAGCGGGTGTATCAGCATATCTTCGCGGTTGAGATAGGGGTCGCAGTACATGAATACGCCCATCGCCTCGGCAATGACCTTCGGTGATGTCCTGATGAGTTTTCCCAGGTCGATGATTTCCGGTGTTTCCGGCACCATGGTGATTGGTGTAAGCTGGAAGTAGAGATCGAGGATGATGATGAGTTTCACGGGGGTGAGCGATGGTTCACTTTCCAGTGGTTCCCAGTTTTTCTCGAATGTTTCCTTCACTTCCACTCCCTCGAAGAACTGTATGGCGTTTCCGCAGCCGTTCATCTGTCTGATGCGCTGTATATCGCGCTTCAGTTTCTGTGGCTTATCGGCATACTTTTCCCATAGTCGCTTGATTCTCGGAGTCACCATTCTGAGTTTGAACATCTGTTCGTGCAGAAACTCAGGTGGAATATGCAGTTCCAAGCTCAAGTCGACCATCCCTTTCGAATAGAGAGGTTTCACGCCCATGGGCTTCTTCTGGTACAGCTGTAACAGCAGGAGCCAGTATTCTTCGTTCCAGAGAGGATGTCTTGCCATAATTTCTTATCTTTATATATCTTCTGCAAAATTACGACTTTTCGTTGGTAAAACAAAATAATTTGGCGGTTATTTTTTTCTCAAACTGAACTTTCTCCAGTCTAGGAGTAAATGAGTTAAGTACTTTAAGGAGTTATGGCTATAGTCTTTGGCAAAGTTTTTATGTAGTAATACATATGTCCTAGCTTCTTTACCTAGGGGATAAAATAAAGAGCGCAACTTCGAATGATTTCGAAATTGCGCTCTTCTAATACGATATTCCCAAATTTCTCATAACTCAAGGGTTTTTTGTTACCCTTTCCATTACGAAGCCCGAAGCAGCAATTCTGCTCAGGCGTCATCTTTGGTTATCCCATACATTTGATCTTTTTACCTTCAACTCACCTGTTGAATTATCCTGTTGTCCTTGAATAAACAATCTTTTCTTTACCTTTAAACTAAAACCTAATAAAAAAACAACTAACAATCTTAAACCTAAAAACCTAATAACCTAAACTTTTTGTCGTCCTTGAATAAACAATCTTTTCTTTACCTTAACTAATACCATTTCTCTGAATAAACAATCTTAAATTTACCTTTAAACTAACTAATAACCTAAAACAACTAACAATCTTAACCTAAAAACCTAATAACCTTTTTGTCTTATTGACGATGCAAAGGTACGACGATTTTCCGAACCCACCAAATGTTTTAAGAGAAAATCACATAAAAAAGCCTCTTTTTTGATATAAATCAACTATGTGTGTGCGCACACACGTGCTATTTAACAGCTATTTGATGTATGTCAACCATTTTAACACATTTCTTATGTCTGAAGTCTGTTTGGGAGCTTATACCTTATTATATATGCCTCTTCGCTCATGAACACGGCGATGGTCTTGAGGCGCAGATAGTCTTCCGATAGGTAGATGAGTCCTTTGTTGCCCCAGTTCTTGCCCCATGAATTGCGGCAGACGTAGAATCTCTGCTTGCCTTTCATGAAGGAACCTATGATTTCCATCACATGATCATCGGTGGTGCGAAGCTGTTCAAACTCCTTCTGTCGCGATGCCTGGGTCACGGGGCGTTCCATCGGCTGTATGTCTACACAGTTCTTCCTTGGTTCCTTGAAGCCAGGTTCGCTGATGTCACCTTCCCAGCATACCGGATGTCCTTTTTCTACCGCCTTCCTGATGTGGAGCATCAGCTCGTCGAGCGGAAGGTTCAGATAGGCATCGTGCATCCGGTTATCGGGAATCTCGAGCGCAAAGTATTCTCTGTAAGGATGATGCGAGAAACTAGTGAGCGATACATACTCCTCGGGATAGCATACGCTGTGGGCAAACTCTTGAGGGGTATATTCGGCACCCAGCATGTGTACGGCCTTGGCAGGCATGTAGCCTATTTCTGCGTCAAACAGGTCGTTCAGTTCCTCCTTGAGCTGGCTGATGCCCGCTTTCTTCAAGATGGCGCCATCGCACAGTTTCTGCACCTTGCGGCAGAGCACCTTGTAGTTCACGTGCTTCGGATCTTCATAGCTGTCGTAAGGTTGTGCACCATACTTATCTATATAATGTATCAGCATCGGGGCAGTACCGCGCAGGCTGATGTTCTTCTTTCCTTGTGCAAAGTAATATTCCAGTGCCTGTTCTTCCAGCATCATGCGGGCTATGTAGGCGATGGAGAGATTCACGGAATCCCCCTTCATGATGTGCTCGCTTTCGATGGTGGCAAGCATGCCGTATGCCCAGCAGAGTTCGCTGTTGCCCTGGTCCTTGACGGGCGTAGTACTGATCAGGTGGATATGCTCCGGAAGATAATCCTCGCCTCCACCTGTCTCTGAGATACCGGCTCGCTGCTGTCTGTATCCGCAACCGGCGAATACAAGCAGAGCGAGTCCTATGGTTATAATGTTCTTTCTTTCCATGCCGCAAAAATACAAAAAAGATTTTAATCTGTGGCATTAATCTTTCTTAAAACGCCATGGGTTATTAAAATTTCTTGTCATAGCCTGATGAAGGAATCTCCTGCTGGTTTATCGTGAACGACATGTTGTTGGCAGGATAGGTATAAAGCGGACCGGTATAGGTAGTCTTCTTTCCGATGACCAGGTGTACGTTGTCAAAGTTGACGGTCTTTACTGCTTTTCCTTCCTTGTCCTTTCCTGCAGTTGTTATATGAATGTCGGTTACATCATTGTCGGTCAGAAGGGTGTAGAGGGTGAATTTGATGTATGGGTTCTGGTATTCTTTGGGGGTGAAAGTCCAACTTCGGGTGATGGTAGCCTTTTCTTTGCAGAATCCGGTAGAAGGATTGAACACCGTGCCGCAGCTTCCGCTTATCGTGATATCCTGCGTATTGGTAGTAAGAGGCATCGGGTCGGTAGCTTCCAGTCTGAAACAGCTGACGGCACGTTTCAGCGAAACATTCTGTGTTACAGCTTTGCTGCCCGATTCCACCTTGATATCCTGCAGGGTATACGCCATATCGCGTACGATATTGTTGGCAAAGGTCATTTCATACCTTGATTTTACTTCTATTCGTTCTTCCTGCTGCAAATCAGTTTTTGCTGCTACGGCAACGAGCGTGTATTCTCCTGCCGGCACCTGCAGGCTGACGTTTCCGAATTCGTCATTCCAGTTTTCCTGTCTTACGGTATAGCCGGCAGTAGTTTCATCTCCTTTCGGAATGAGACATACTTGCAGATCTGTGTAGAGGTTTGCATCCTTGAGTGATTTCTCGCTCCCGTCGGCTCTCGTTCTGGCAAGATTGCTCTCTTCATCCTGCCCGATAGGCACAATGGAGCTTTCGAAGAAGCAGAATCTTACTTCTTGGTTCTTGACTTGTGGTGTTGTTTCAAACATCACGTTTTCTTGTGTGCAACTAACCATTGTGGTCATTGCCAGGAACAGAATCATTCCTGAGGTAAAAGTTTTTTTCATACGCTTTCATTTTAATTTTAATTAATAATACCAGCTGTAAAACTGGATTGGATTCATATAAAAAGAAGTATATCCTAGGGATATATTCTTATTTATAGGCAAATATAGACAAATAATCGTGATTGATTTGTCAATATAATCGAATTTCTGTCATTTTTTCTCCATTTTTCTGTGTTTTGTCTTCATTTTGGTGTAACTTTGCACCTGAAATTAGAAAATTGCATTCATGAATACAAAGATAAACGAATTTGAAGTGATGGCACCAGTGGGCTCACGCGAGTCACTGGCTGCTGCCATACAGGCTGGTGCCGACTCCGTATACTTTGGTATCGGCAAGTTGAACATGCGTTCCCATTCAGCCAACCATTTTACTATCGATGATTTGCGTGAGATTGCTGCTACCTGCAACGAGCATGGTATCAAGACCTATCTCACCGTCAATACTGTCATCTACGATAACGACATTCCAACGATGAAGGAAATCATCGATGCTGCCAAGGAGGCAGGCATCTCTGCTGTCATCGCCAGCGATGTGGCTGTAATGAGCTATTGCAATGAAGTGGGCGAGGAGGTTCACTTATCCACACAGTTAAATATCTCAAACACAGAGGCTTTGAAGTTTTATGCACGCTTTGCTGATGTTTCCGTACTGGCGCGTGAATTGAACATGGACCAGGTGAAGCACATCCATGAGCAGATAGAGCAGCAGAACATCTGTGGACCTATGGGCAAGCAGATCCGCATCGAAATGTTCTGTCATGGTGCTCTGTGCATGGCTGTATCGGGCAAGTGCTACATGAGTCTCGCTAATGCCAACCGCTCTGCCAACCGTGGCGAGTGTGTGCAGATCTGCCGCCGCAGTTATACTGTTACAGATAACGAAACTGGCAACCAGCTTGAAATCGACAACAAGTATGTGATGAGTCCGAAGGACCTGAAGACCATCCGCTTCATCGACCGCATGATGGATGCCGGTGTGCGCGTCTTCAAGATTGAAGGCCGTGCCCGTGGTCCTGAATACGTATATACCGTAGTGAAATGTTATAAGGAGGCGATAGCTGCCGTGCTCGACGGAACCTTTACCGAGGAGAAGAAGGATGAATGGGATGAGAAACTCGCCACCGTCTTCAACCGTGGTTTCTGGGATGGTTATTACCAGGGGCAGACTCTCGGTGAATGGAACAAGCATTACGGTTCCGTAGCTACCGAGAAGAAGGTGCTCGTGGGCAAGGTGATGAAATATTACTCTAAGTTGGGTGTGGCAGAAGTAGCTGTAGAGGCATCTACCTTCGACAAGGGCGAGAAACTGCTGATTACGGGTAACACCACCGGTGTGATGTATCTCCATGCCGATGAAATCCGCTACGACCTGAAACCGGTAGAAACAGCGCAGCAGGGCTGGAGAGTTTCCATCCCTGTACCAGATAAGGTACGCCCTAACGACAAGCTCTATAAGTTGATTACAGTAAACGAAATTAAAGAAATAAAATAATGGCAACAATTAATGAATTGCAGGATGAAGTAGTAGAGGAGTTCCAGGATTTTACCGACTGGATGGATAAGTATCAGATGCTCATTGACTTGGGCAACGAGTTGGCTCCTCTCGATGAGAAATACAAGAACGAGCAGAACCTTATCGACGGCTGTCAGAGCCGCGTATGGTTGCAATGTGATTATGTAGATGGCAAGCTCGTATTCACTGCCGATAGCGATGCGCTCATCGTAAAGGGTATCATCGCCCTCCTCATCCGTGTGTTGAGCGGTCATACCCCAACCGAGGTTATGGATGCCGACCTCTATTTCGTAGAGAAAATTGGTCTGAAAGACCATTTGAGTCCAACCCGCAGCAATGGTCTTCTGGCGATGATCAAGCAGATTCGCATGTACGCCCTTGCCTATAAGACCAAAGAGGCAGAGGCTTAACCGCCTCTGATTATATTATATATAAAAGGTATATTATAATGCGCAAATTAAGAACGATAGAGATGAACCGCCTCACCCTGGAGGAATTCAAGGAAGCCGAGAAGCTGCCCCTGATAGTGGTCCTGGATGATGTGCGTTCATTATATAATGTAGGAAGTGTTTTCCGTTCCTGCGATGCCTTCCGTGTAGAGGCGGTGTATCTCTGCGGAATCACCGCCACCCCTCCCAATGCCGAGATTCATAAGACGGCATTGGGTGGCGAAGACAGCGTGGATTGGGAATACTTCAAGACTACCGAAGAGGCGGTAGAGAAGCTGAAGCAGAAAGGCTACTTTGTATATAGCATCGAGCAGGTAGAAGGCTCCACCAAGCTCCAAAACCTGCCTGAGGCTCATGACAAGCTTTTCAATCAGGAAATCGAATCTGTAAAGCAAGAGAATTCTTCACTCTTCACTCTTCACTCTTCACTTCCCAAAGGCTACGCCGTCATCTTCGGTAATGAGGTGAAGGGAGTCAAGCAAAACATCGTGGATATGAGCGATGGCTGTCTGGAGATTCCTCAGTTCGGCACCAAGCATTCCCTGAATGTCAGTGTAACCGCCGGTACTGTAGTCTGGGAATTTGCCAAACTCCTGAAACTATAAGTTGAGTTCATGCCAAACTTGTGTTTTTTGAATTGCTCAGATTCTTAATGATTTCCAAAGGTAGCTGGGTA
>ULND01051808.1_pt1 | contig 18945 bp, 9 predicted proteins | sample 1951821 | NCBI WGS metagenome assembly ULND01 (sample SAMEA4835567, study PRJEB28245) | human gut metagenome | biome: gut microbiome; material: fecal sample | place: Denmark | collected 2008 | reverse complement strand
GAGCCTCTCCGCGCCGAGCGCGAGCGCGGGCAGGGAGTCTGTGACGAGATTTATCCACAAAAGCTGTATCGGCAGCAGCGGCGCGGGCATGCCGAATAGCGTGGCGGCAAAGACGCAGAGTATCTCGCCGATGTTGCAGCCGAGCAGATAGTGTATGGCGCGGCGGATGTTGTCATATATTCCACGCCCCTGGGCGACGGCTTTGACTATTGTCGCAAAATTGTCGTCGGTCAGAATCATGTCGGCGGCGTTCTGCGCCACCTGCGTGCCGCCCTTGCCCATGGCGCAGCCGATATCGGCGGCCTTTAATGCGGGCGCGTCGTTGACCCCGTCGCCCGTCATCGCAACAACTTCACCGTGGGCGCGCAGAGCTTTGACTATCCGGACTTTGTGTTCGGGCGTCACACGCGCATATACGCGGCAGGAGCGCACGGCGCGCGCGAATTCGTTCTCGCCCATTTTGTCTATCTGCGCGCCCGTCAGACATTCGCCGGAGCGCGAGAGTATGCCGAGTTTTTTCGCCGTGGCGCAGGCGGTGCCCGCATGGTCGCCGGTTATCATAACAGGCGTTATTCCCGCGCGGCGACAGGTTTTGACCGCCTCATATGCCTCTTCGCGCGGCGGATCCTCCATGCCGATAAGCCCGCAGAATGTCAGCCCCGTCTCGCTTATTTTTCCCCCGTTTGTCTCGCCCGTGGCGACGGCGATGACTCTTAATGCCCGCTCAGCGAGAGAAGCGTTGAGACTTAGTATTTTTTCACGCCGAGCCGAAGTCAGCGGGCTTTTCGTTCCGTTTAATATTATATCGGAACACTTTTTTATCAGCACATCGGGCGCGCCCTTTGCGACCGTTATTATTTTGTCCCCGTCTCTTATCGCGACGGACATCATCTTTCGCTCGGACGAGAACGGTATTTCATCGGTTCTAGGCTTTTGGCGGTTGAGCTTCGCCGTATCGGTGCCGGATCGCTCCGCCGCCGCGACTATCGCAGCCTCGGTCGGCTCGCCGGACACCTTGCCCTTGCCCTCGTATTTTGCGTCGCAGCAGAGCGCGGCGAGCGAGAAAAGCTTTTTCGCCTCTTCGCCGGTTAGTTGAATTTCGCCAGACGGCGAGCAGACGGCAGTGACGGTCATTTTGTTTTGTGTCAGCGTGCCCGTCTTGTCTGAACAGATATATGTCGCCGCGCCGAGCGTCTCGACTGCGGGCAGGCGGCGTATGACCGCGTTGCTCTTCGCCATCTTCTGCACCCCGAGCGAGAGCACAACGGTGACAACTGCGGGCAGTCCCTCGGGGATAGCCGCAACGGCGAGACTGACGGACAGCATAAACGCGCTGAGCACGCCCATGCCGCGCAGGATGCTGAGCACGAATATCAGCGCGCATATCGCCAGCGCGCCGATGCCGAGGACTTTTCCTATCTTCGCGAGCTTTATTTGCAGCGGCGTTGTCGGTTCGTCTTCTGTGTTCAAAAGATGTGCTATCTTCCCGACCGCCGTGTCCATGCCCGTCTGAGTCACGACCGCTCTGGCGTGGCCCGCGGTTATGACTGAAGACGAAAATATCATATTTTTGAGCTCCGCCTGCGGACTGCCGTCGGGAATACGGCAGAGAGCGTCCTTTTCGCACGGCATGGATTCGCCGGTCAGTGCACTCTCCTGTGCTGACAGCGAATGCGAAGATATCAGCCGCGCATCGGCGGGGACAAGATCGCCCGCACGGACTTCTATAATATCCCCGCGAACAACTTCCGACGCAGGGATTTTTGTCTCTTTTCCGTCTCTTATGACTGCCGCCGTCGGCGCGGACATACTTTTGAGCGCCTCGAGCGAATGCTCCGCGCGCCGCTGCTGAATGACCCCGACCGCGGCGTTGAGTATAACTATTATCAATATCATTATCGGGTCGGCGAAGTCGCCGTGTTCCTCTAAAAACGAGGTCGCAAATGACACTCCGCTCGCTATGAGCAGGACTATCACGGTGAAATCTTTGAACTGCTCGAAAAATTCCGCGATGATACTTTTTTTCTTTTTGCCGCGCAGTATGTTTTCGCCGTCCTGCCCTAGCCGCTTCTCCGCTTCGCGCGAGCTCAAGCCCCTGTCAACGCTGCTGCTGAGTTTGCCGACCGCGTCTGCGGCGCTCATCGAATACCAGTCCATATTTTCTCCCCTTTTTTATTGAGTCCGTGCAATATATATTCAATTTGTCGCCGAAAGTTTACCAAAGTTATTGAACCGTTCACATTTCAATGATAAAATAAATTGTAATTATATCTTTTTTTCGACAGACGGAGGTATCGCGCTTCGTGACAAAGATAGTTAAATTTCTAAAACCGTATATGGGAGCTACCGTGGCGGCGCTGTTTTTCTCGCTGTTCAACAATCTTATGCAGCTGATCCTGCCCGCGATGATGGCTCTGATGATAAACACCGGCATCGGCGACGGGCGCATGGGCACTGTTCAGCTCATCGGCGGCGTTATGGCGGTGCTCTCCGCTATCGCGATAGGCGCGGCAATCGCGGGCAGCTACTATTCTTCAAAGGTCTCTGCCTGCTTCGGTCTGTCGCTTCGCCGCGCGCTGTTCGTCAAGGTCGAGTCGCTGAGCCAGTGCGATATAGATAAGATAGGCACGCCCTCGCTGATAACGAGAACGACAAACGACATCCGCCAGATTCAGGACATGATCCTGATGATGATCCGCATTATTATCAGCGCGCCGATAGTCATGGTCGGCGGCGCGTTCATGGCGTTCACGCTGAACAAAAGGCTCTCGACCGTCATGTTCATCGCTATTCCGATAATTTTGGTTATCGCCCTCGTCGTCGCAAAGCAGGTTCTGCCGATGTTCGACAAGGCGCAGAAAAAGACCGACAGACTCAATCTCATCCTGCGCGAGAAGCTCAGCGGAATCAGAGTTATCCGCGCGTTCAACCGCTCGGAATATGAGGACGAGAAGTTCAGAAAGGCGAACTACGACCTGACCGGACTCATGCTCAAGATAAACCGTATTTTTGCGTTCCTTATTCCGCTCGCAACGCTTCTTTGCTATGTCATAGTCGCCATTCTCCTCAAGATGGCAGCGGATCAGATAGACGCGCTCGACGCCGTAGCGGACAGCGTGCAGATAGCGAACACCGTCGGCGATCTGCAGGCGTTCATGGTCTATATGATAATGATAATCTACGCAGTCTCCATGGCGGCGTCGCTGTTTGTGATGCTCCCGAAAGCGGAGATATCCGCAAAGAGAATCAACGAGGTTCTCGACCTCGTCCCGATGATAAAAGAGACCGAGCATCCGATAACCCCCGACGCAGACCGCCGCAGCGAGCTTGAGTTCGACTGCGTGAGCTTTAGCTATCCGGGCGCCGATTCGCCGATACTTTCGCGCATATCTTTCAAGACCATGCCCGGCGAGACCACCGCCGTTATCGGCTCGACCGGCTCGGGCAAATCGACTCTCGTCAATCTTATCCCCCGATTTTACGATGTCTCTGGCGGCAGGATTCTCATTGACGGCGTGGATATAAAGAATATGTCTATGCGTACCCTCCACGAGAAGATAGGCTTCATCCCGCAGAGCGCATTCCTGTTCAGCGGCACCGTCGCCGACAACCTGCGCATGGGCAAGCCAGACGCTACAGAAGAGGAGATGTGGGAGGCGCTCGAAACCGCGCAGGCGGCAGATTTTGTCAGAGCCATGCCCGACGGACTCGACAGCGAGCTCTCGCAAAACGGCAAGAACCTTTCCGGCGGTCAGCGCCAGCGCCTCGCGATAGCGCGCGTGCTGATAAGAAAGGCTGAGATATATGTTTTTGACGACAGCTTCTCGGCTCTCGATTTCTCGACCGACGCCAAACTCCGCAGGGCTCTGCGCGAGAAGATGCCGAATATAACAAAGATAATCGTCGCCCAGCGCGTCGGAACGATAATCGACGCGAACCGCATAATCGTGCTCGACGAGGGCAAAGTGGCGGGCATCGGCACCCACCGAGAGCTGCTCGAAACCTGCGCGGTCTACCGCGAAATTGCCCAATCCCAGCTTTCAAAGGAGGAACTCGCATGAGCAGAAGATCACCTCTGAAGAGAAAGCGCACCTCGCAATCGAGAAAGAAATACGGCGGATATTCCGGCGGCAACCGCCGCCCCGGCGAAAAGCCGAAGAATTTCAAAGAGACCGTCTCGCGCTTCGTGCCGCTCTTAAAGCCGTTTATCCCCGGCATGGTCGTCGTGCTCATAGCGGGCGTTATCGGCACGGTGCTGACCGTCACGGGACCGATGTTCCTCGGCGACATAGTCGACGCGATAAAAGAGCAGGCGGATATAAAGCTCTCCGGCGGCGAGATAAACTTTTCAAAGATACAGAAAATCCTGCTGACCATTCTCGGCATCTACGGTCTGAGTGCGGTGCTCAGCTATGTTCAGCACTATATCATGGCGGGCGTCACGCAGTCCGTCGTGCGCAATCTGCGCGACAAGGTAAACGACAAGCTGACCCACCTGCCGCTGAGCTATATTGACTCGCACTCGAAGGGCGATATCCTCAGCAAGATGATGAACGATATCGACAATATCAGCAACACCCTGCAGAACAACCTTATTCAGATAATCACCTCTGCGGTGAGCTTCATCGGTATGCTTGCGCTGATGTTCTATGTCAGCTGGCAGTTAACTCTCATCACGCTCTCGGTGCTCCCGCCGAGCCTTCTCGTGATATCGCTCATCTCTAAGCGCTCCAAGCGGTACTTCCGCCGCCAGTGGGACGAGACGGGCAACATAAACGGTCATATCGAAGAGATGTACACCGGTCACACGCTCATCAAAGTCTTTGACCACGAGGAGCAGGCGATAGACGAGTTCGATGATATAAATGTAAGCCTCGCAAAAGCCGGATACAAAGCGCAGTTCATCTCCGGCATAATCGGTCCGATATTAAATTTCGTCAGCAACATAGCCTATGTGCTCATCTGCGTCATAGGCGGCGTGTATGTCATAAAGGGCACTTTCTCTCTCGGCGACATAACAACTTTCTTCACTTATTCAAAGCTCTTCATGCAGCCGCTCGTCAGCATCGGCAACATCGCGAACAACCTTCAGTCCTCGCTCGCGAGTGCGGAGCGCGTGTTCAACCTGCTCGATGAGCCCGACGAGTGCGCCGACTGCTACGACACCAGGATCGAAGAGCCCAAGGGCGAGGTCGAATTCAAAGATGTCAGCTTCAGCTACACCCCCGAATTGCCGCTTATCGAGAACATGAATCTGAAAGTCGAGCCGGGTCAGCTCGTCGCGATAGTCGGACCGACGGGGGCGGGCAAGACGACATTCGTGAACCTGCTCATGCGCTTCTATGATGTCAATAAAGGCGAGATTCTTCTCGACGGTCACGACATACGCTCGATACCGCGCGAAAATCTGCGCAGCGTATTCGGTATGGTGCTCCAGGATACATGGCTGTTCGAGGGCACGATAATGGAGAACATAGCCTACGGCCGTAAAGGCTGCTCACGCGAAGAGGTCATTGACGCGGCAAAGGCGGCAAGAGTCCACCACTTCATCAGCACACTGCCCGACGGCTACGAGACGATGCTCGAAGAGAACGGCGAGAACATCTCGCAGGGTCAGCGCCAGCTTCTGACGATAGCCCGCGCCATCCTCGCGAACCCGTCGGTGCTCATCCTCGACGAGGCGACAAGCTCCGTCGACACGCGCACAGAAGTGCATATCCAAAAGGCGATGAACACGCTGATGAACGGCAGAACGAGCTTCGTTATTGCGCACAGGCTCTCGACCATCCGCGACGCCGATGTTATCTTGGTTATGAACAACGGCACGATAGTCGAGCGGGGCACACACGGACAGCTGCTCGCACAGAACGGCTTCTACAGAGAGCTCTACGCCAGCCAGTTCGGAGTGTAAAATATAAAAAATTATCCGCTGTATCAAATAATTGATACAGCGGATTTTTTGATTAAGATGATAAAATCTTTTGGCGGCGTGTAGCATAAAGAGCGAGCTTGGATTTTTAACAGAATCTATCTGGGCGCCCATATAGGTGAGCCGACTCGATGCATTGCTGCCGCGTAAGCGGCACGAAATCTTTGCAAAAGTTTATCTTACCGACCATATGGGCGAACTTCGTTCGCCTTTAAATTTTCTGTGGTTTTCGGACAACGCACTTCGTATAGACAGCCCTTGCGGCTGTTCGCTATCAGCGATAGCCGATAAATTTTAAATTGATAATAGCTTGTTTCGCTGAAAAAAAGGGGAGCCGGAAATCCGACTCCCTCGTTTTTTATTTTTTCTTCGCGTGCTTGGCTTTTTTCTTCGGCTGTTCCTCGCCGAGGTCGATTGCGATAAACGCGACGTTCCAGATGAGTATCGCCAAAAACAAAACCGTCATCACCGCAGGCGCCGTGCTCATCGTGACGAGTACTATCTTGCCGAAGAGATTCATGAACGACATGTCAGTCAGCGAACCGAGGGTCAGCGTGCCCGCTTTGACCGCCGAAGAGACGGCGGAGAACGCTATCCTCATGCCTATAATGCTCAAAAGACCTGCCGCGCCGAGCGAAGCGGTCGCCTTGCGCGAGTTCGTCGCCGCGGCGACTATAACCGTCGCGAGCGCGACGAGCAGGGCGATGGCAAAGAATACAACAAAGGCGATAAAATTGCCCTTGAATTTCAAAAGTCCGTCCGGGAGCTCGGATGCGCCGCCTTTGACGAGGTCAGCGAAAAGACCGTCTCCCGTGAAAAGCTCGATGATGCGTTTGACGCTCAGATTCTCTACAATATTTGAATCATAGATAGTCGCGTGCATATAGACGGTTATGAGATCCGTGAAATATGCGACGGGGAACACTGCAATTGCCAGCAGAGCCGTCACAATTCTGTTGAGAGCTTTCATCCTGACCGACCTTTCTTACTTGATTATTTCTTCTTTTTGTCCCACGAGGAGTTGAGCGCAACGGTGCGGTTTATGATAAGATTGCCCGGAGTGCTGTCCTTATCGACGCAGAAGTATCCCTGACGCATGAACTGGAATGTGTCGCCCGGCTTTGCGTCGCGAAGTCCGCCCTCGAGCAGGCATCCGTCGATAATTTTGAGAGAATCGGGGTTGATGTTCTGAAGATAGTCGCCGTTTCCGTCCTCGCCTGCGGGGTTCTCGGTGTTGAACAGGCGGTCATAGAGGCGCACCTGAGCCTTCACGTTGTCCGCCGCGCTGACCCAGTGCAGGGTGCCGCGAACCTTTCTGCCGTCGGGCGTCTCGCCGCCGCGGCTCTCGGGGTCGTAGGTGCAGTGCAGACAGGTGACTTCGCCGTTTTCATCGGTATCATATGAGTTGCAGGTCACATAATATGCGCTCTTGAGACGCACTTCGTTGCCGGGGAAGAGCCTGAAATATTTCTTCACGGGCTCTGCCATGAAGTCCTCGCGCTCAACATAGAGCTCGCGGGAGAATGTGACCTTGCGGCGGCCGAGCTCGGGCTTGTCGGGATTTATCTCGACCTCTATCTCCTCGGTCTTGCCCTCGGGGTAGTTGTCGATAACGAGCTTGAGGGGATTGAGAACCGCCATGGCGCGCGGGGCGTTCTGATTGAGATTGTCTCTGACGCACGCTTCGAGCAGACCGTAGTCAACCACGCTGTACGCCTTTGCAACGCCGACGCGGCCTATGAAATCGCGTATTGCGGCGGCGGGATAGCCCCTGCGGCGCATACCGCAGAGAGTGACCATTCTCGGGTCGTCCCAGCCGTTGACAACGCCGGTCTGAACCATTTCGAGGCACTTTCTCTTGCTCGTCACGCAGTAGTTGAGGTTAAGACGCGCAAACTCGATCTGGCGCGGCGGCTCTTCAAAGCCGATAGCGTCGATGAACCAGTTGTAGAGCGGTCTGTGGTTCTCGAACTCGAGCGAGCACAGGGAATATGTGACCTTCTCCGCAGCGTCGGAGAGGGGATGGGCAAAGTCATACATCGGATAGACGCACCACTTGTCGCCTGTCTGATGGTGGGAGACGTGCGCGATTCTGTAGATGACCGGGTCGCGCATATTGATGTTCGGGCTCGCCATATCTATCTTGGCGCGCAGAACTTTTTCGCCGTTTGCAAACTCGCCCTCGGTCATGCGGCGGAAGAGGTCGAGATTCTCTTCAACCGAGCGGTCGCGGTAGGGGCTGTTTTTGCCCGGCTCTGTAAGAGTGCCGCGGTATTCGCGTATTTCGTCGGGCGACAGGTCGCAGACATACGCCTTGCCCTCTTTGATGAGCTTTATCGCGCACTCATAGAGAAAATCGAAATAGCTCGATGCGTAGTAGACCTCGTTCCATTTGTAGCCGAGCCACTCAATGTCCTCTTTTATCGCGTCGACATATTCGACATCCTCTTTCGAGGGATTCGTGTCGTCGAGACGGAGATTGCACACTCCGCCGTATTTTTCCGCGATGCTGAAGTCAATGCATATCGCCTTTGCGTGACCGATGTGCAGATAGCCGTTGGGCTCCGGAGGGAATCTCGTCTGCACGCGGGTGTTGACCCCGTTTGCAAGATCCTCGTCTATAAAATCAGTGATAAAATTTGAATTGAGATTGGTGCTGTCCGCCATTTAGTTCTCCTCCTTGTAGTGTGCGAGCGCCGCAGCGAGTCTCGCTCTGACCCTGTCCTCGCCGAGCAGCCTGATTATTGAATGAAGATCGGGCGTGTTGCGGCGCGAAGTCACCGCGATTCTGATAACGGTCGAAAGGTCGCCGACATGACCCTTGAACGCCGTGGGATCTTTCTTGTATTCCTTGACGTTGGGCGTGTAGCCGAGCGGCTCGCACATCGCCTTGATGCGCGCAAACCATGCGTCCTTGTCGTCGTTTATGTCAAACTCGCCGATGTATTTTTGAAGTATCGCCGCCGCATCGCCTGCGCTGATATTCTCGGGCAGGGTGTAGTCGGGGGTGTAGATTTCATCGTAGAAATACGAGACGAAGTCCTTGACCTGCTCCCAGTTTGCGATATCCTTTCGCGGCTTCGGGCAGTCGCGGTCTATCGAGAATATGCCGCGCGCAAAATCGCGGTTAGAGTCGAGAAGCTTGTAGAGTTCCTCGTCATATTCTTTCGCCCAGTTCAGTATATTGCCGAGCACCTCGTCCGCCGTCATGTGCGAAATAATATTCTTGCTCACGTCGTTGAGCTTCGCCATGTCAAACAGGCATCCGCTCACGCTCATCTTCTTGAGATTGAACGGGAACTTCCAGCAGTCCTCCGTGGGATTCGCTCTGCGCCAGTCTTCAAAGTTCGAGTTGAGCAGCGTCATGATATATTCGATAACGCTCTCCTTGGGATATCCCTGCTCAACGAAGTAGCTGACCGCCGCCTCGGGGTCTTTTCTCTTCGAGAGCTTGCGCTTGGCGCCCGTCTCCTCGTCTATCTTCATGACCTGCGGAGTGTGCGCGTATTTCGGCACTCTGTAGCCGCACGCCTTGAACAGCGCGATGTGCTTCGGGACGGAGGATATCCACTCCTCGCCGCGAATAACGTGCGTCGTGCGCATGAAGTGGTCGTCGCAGACATGTGCAAAGTGATAGGTCGGCACGCCGTCGCTCTTCAAAAGCACCTCGTCGATTATATTCTCCGGCATTTCAATTTTGCCGCGGATCATGTCGTCAAAGACAATTCTCTTGTTCTCGTCGCCCTCGGAGCGGAAGCGGAGCACATAGGACTCGCCCGCCTCGATGCGTCTCTTCTGCTCGTCAAAGCTCAGGTCGCGGCACTTCGCCCATTTGCCGAAATATCCGGTTATCGCCGCGCCGCCGTTCTCCTGCTCCTCGCGGATAGCGGCGAGCTCGTCCGCAGTGCAGAAGCAGGGGTATGCCTTGCCCTCCTGCACAAGACGCTTGGCGACCGCATGGTAAATTTCAACGCGCTTGCTCTGGGTATAAGGACCGTAAGCGCCCTTCTCTGTGTCGAATCCGGTCACGCCCTCATCAAAGTCGAGACCGAAATTTTTGAATCCGTTGATTATCGCGGACACGCCGTCGGCGACCTCGCGCTTCTTGTCCGTGTCTTCGATTCTCAGATAAGTAAGTCCGCCGCTGACTCTCGCCGTAAGAAAATCGACGAGCGCGCCGAACAGGCCGCCTATATGGAGATACCCCGTCGGACTCGGTGAGAATCGGGTCACGCGCGCGCCCTCGGGCAGCTCGCGCGGGGGAAATCTCAGCTCGCAGTCCTCCGGCGTCAGCCCGTTTGAGCCGAACAGGAGATCGGCGAGTCTTTCGTTATCAGTCATTAAACCGCACTCCGTTTCTGTAGGTAAATATATACACTATATTATTGCAGAAAAACGCCCGTCAATCAAGAGCCAAAGAACAATTTCTCAAATCAAAAGAGGTTAATCGATAAAAATTTCATAAATCTTTAATTTTCCATTGATTTTTGCACTCTTTTATTTTATAATGAATACGACCGCGCAAGCAGTGAATTGATTTTTCGTGCTCATTCGCTCGGGAGAGAAAACCGCAAAAAAAGCGCGACTGAATGAAGATTTCATATTCGGAGGTAACAGAAATGACAAAGAAGATCATAGCTCTTGTCCTTGCTCTCTGCTTCGTTTTTGCTTTTGCAGCCTGCAAGAAGGATAAGGACAACGGCGACACAACCACAGGCGAGCCCAACACTTCCGCAAACGGCGAGACGATTGCAAACGACGAGTCCAGCGAAGCTGAGTCCGTCAGCGGCGACGAGTCCACCGAGGCTCAGACCGACGCTTCCGGCAACACCGTAGCTCCCGAGGAGACCAAGAAGGGCAATCAGGGCGGTAATCAGGGCGGCAGCAGCACTGCTTCCAAGCCCGCGACAAAGGCTGAGATAGTTGCGTATTTCAACAAGGCCATTAACGGCGTTAAGCCCAGTGCGAAGAGCGTTACAAGAGTTTCTGAGACGAACTACAGAAGCGGCAAAATCACCGGAGTGCCCTCCATTGTCGATAAGCTTGTCGGCGGTATAGACAGCTTTGTTGACGGTCAGCTCAAGAAGAACAGCAAGGGCTCCGAAACATTCTCCAATTCTGCGGCTATAAAGGCTAACTTCCCTGTTGAGAACGAGTCCTGGTCGAGCAAGCTTACTGCGAATGATGTCGCAAGCGCAACTTGCACCGAGGCGGGCGGCGTTTACACCATTACTATAAAGACGGTTGCCGACAAGGCTTCCTCCAACGTTCATCACGGCTCGGGTCATGCCCCGAAGGTTTTCAGCGTGGTTCTCCCGTCTGTTATCAACGATCAGTTTAGCGGCGGCGTGCTTAAGTCTGTCGCTAAAGCCTTTAAAATCGGCACCGCTCAGATGGAGTATCCCTCCGGCACAGTTACCGTTAAGGTTGATGCTAAGACCAGCCGTGTTATCAATGCTACATATGATGCCAAATGGACAATTCACCTTCCTCTTGGTGACGGAATGGTAGTGCTTCCTTTCGGCACAAAGACCATTTACAACATCGCTTACTAATTAAACAAAATGACTGTTTTGAGGCAGGAGAGCTCCTGCCTCAAAATGCATTTACAAACATATCAAGTGAAAAAGAAGGATATTTAAAATGGAAAAGAAAGTTCTTGTTGAAACTTCCGCCCGCCATGTACATGTCACCAGAGAAGCTCTTGATATCCTCTTCGGTGAGGGCTATGAGCTGACCGTCAAGAAGGAGCTCTCTCAGCCCGGACAGTTTGCGAGCAACGAGCGCGTTGCCGTTATCGGACCGAAGGGCAGCTTCCCGGCGGTCTCCATCCTCGGCCCCGTGCGTCCCGAGAATCAGGTTGAGATTTCACTCACCGACGCCCGTTCGATAGGCGTGACTGCTCCTGTCAGAGAGAGCGGCGACGTTGCGGGCAGCGGCGCCTGCAAGCTTGTCGGCCCCAAGGGCGAAATAGAGCTTGAGTGCGGCGTTATTGCAGCTCAGAGACACATCCACGCAACTCCCGAGGATGCCGAAAAATACGGTCTTCAGGACAAGCAGATAGTCAGCGTCAAGATCGACTCCAACGGCCGTTCGCTCGTTTTCGGCGATGTCGTCGTCAGAGTCAGCCCGAAGTATGCGCTGGCAATGCACATCGATACCGATGAGTCCAACGCCGCAGGCGCAACTCCCGGTCTCATGGGCGAGATACTTGCGTAACAAAAAAACGAAATTCAGTCCTCTGCACTCTGAGTGCGGAGGGCTTTTCGCTTGCGGTCGTGGAGGATGAGCAGACGCACTTATGTGCCAATAGCGGCGGAGCTCTTCAGTCAATATAACGGCATTGTTACTCTCACATATAAATTTATTGTCGGCTAGGGAGCTGGATCGGCGAAGCCGAGACTGAGGGATTGCGTCCGGATAAAAATTGTCGTGGTTGTCCTCGATTTATCAACAGGCAAATTCTTATTTCCGGATACTTACGCGAAACCGCCGCCAAAATCAAAACACTTTTCCCCGATGTGTTTCACTAATGACGCATTTACACAATTTGGACTACCTCCGTTAAACGAAATTTTATCTTTTGTCTATTGAATGATTGGAACAACGATTATACAATTATATATAAATCAATAAGGAGTGAAATAAGATGAAAAAGATTCTGGCAATAATCCTTGCCGCTGTCCTCGTTCTCTCGTTCGCGGCGTGCAAGAAGAATGACACAAACAACGACACCACTGCCGGTGACGCGCAGACCTCCGGCCAGGCGGCGGATGTTTCCGCTTCCGATGATACCGCTTCTTCCGAAGAGGCTTCCTCCGAGGTCGAGACCGAGGTAGTCATCGATAAAGAGGGTCACACCGTTATCGAGACTAAGGCTTCTCAGTCCTCCGATACAAAGAACACGACCAAGGGCAGCACGACTCCCTCCAAGGGTCTCAACACCAACGACGCAGCAGCTTGCATCAAAGCTTATCAGGCGGCGGTCAACGCTACAAAGCAGTTCAAGAGCGGCAGACAGAACATGGCTCTCAAGGGCAGCATCACTGCTGATGGCAGCCTCGGCGCTCTGCTCAAGATAGCTCAGAAGCCCGTTGCAACCGCACTCAACAAGAACTCCAAGGATCGTACCGATATCCCCGGCAAGCCCTCGGGCATGCAGGCGAGCCACATGAAGAGCGCCAGCGCGGTGACCAGCGGCAACTACACCACAATCACCTTCAACGTCAAGGATCAGACTCAGGGCGCGAAGGCTGATAACCACAGCGGTTCCGTCGGCTGCGCAGTTGGTACTCTCGGCGATGTCGATAACGCTATCAGAGAGCTCGGACTCAGCGTCGACTACAAGGACGGCAAGATTGAGCTGACCTACACCAACTGCAAGGTCGTCGTCAAGATTGACAACACCACCGGCAAGATCGTCGAAGGCAGCTGGGCATATGATGTCAATGTCTATGCAAACGGCATCAAGGTCTCCATCGTCTCCGTAAACAACCTCAAGGGTATCGTCGCTTTCTCTTACACCGCTAAGGGCTGATATTTGAAAAAAATCGAAGCCGTCCGTCTTTTCCAGACGGGCGGTTTTTTGTCGGCTGTCGGGGATATGCGTCGGATAAACTGCGGCTTTATCAAAAATTAATTTTTTGCCATGTTTTTTTATAAGATTTTTCTTGACCTGTCTGCTTTAATATCTTAAAATATAAGCCTAATCAAGTGCAACACTCAGATAAAATCTGTCGGGAGGGAGAAGAATGAACAAAAAGCTTATGAGATTTGCCGCACTTTTGCTTGCGGCGGCTATGCTCTTTTCCTTTTCGGCGTGCAGAACGAACGATGACGGTTCGGAGTCTTCTACGGACGAACCCTCGGTCACTGATGCGGGGAATATTCATGAGGAGTCCACCGACTCTGCGGAGCTGACAACTGACGAGCCGACGACCGACTCAAGAACCGCGACGCGCTCCAATGTTTCCGGCGGAACAAAGACCGAGACTGTCAACGTCTACAAGGGGCTCAACTCCACGAACACTTCGCGGGTGCTCAAGTATTACAAAGCTGCGGCGGCGAACACCAAGAGCATCGACGCCACGCAGTATATGTCCATGAAGCGCGTTGATTACACTCCGCGCAACAGCTTCCAAAAGGGAATGCTCTCCCTGTTTACGGGCATAGCCTCTGCGGCGCTCGAGGCGAACAGCACGCCTGTGAACGAAGTGCCCGGAGTGCCCGATGAAATTAAGTCGAGCGACCTTATCTCCGCGAACGCCGTCGCTTACGGCAACTACACCATAGTGACGCTCAACGTTAGGATGCAGCAGGACGATCAGAATACTAAGGACGCGCATCAGGGTCCGGTCGGCAGGACTGTCGGAACGGTCGGGGACCTCGACAGAGTTTTTGAAGCCATGCCGAGCGTCAAGGAGAACTGCTCAAAGGGCAGCATTACGCTCAAGTATGACGACTGCAAGGTCGTTGTCAAAATAGACAACGGCAGCGGAATGATAGTCAGCGGCACATGGAGCTATACTGTTGATATCGATATCGACAATATATATGCGAGCATAGCGGGCAGCGACGAGCTGCTGATAACGAACACAGGCGGCGCGGTCGGATTTGTTATAAAGACGAATGACGAAATCTCGCTTCAAAGCCGCAATTCAAAATAAAACTGACCCGCACGGCGCGATGCCGGGCGGGTTTTTGATATTAAATTAAGAAGAGAGCTGCCATTTGACAGCTCTCTCTCTTTATGTTTTTATTTATCTGCTTCGGCGTCGTTTGCCTTTGCCTCTTCGATAACCTTCTGTGCAACGACGGGCGGCGCATCCTCATAGCGGGTGAACTCAAGGGTGAACCAGCCTCTGCCGGCGGTCACGGAGCGAAGGACGGTCGAGAAATCGCCCATCTCGCCCATGGGAACTTCCGCGATGAGCTCCTGGATCTTCGGCTCGTCGGACGGGCCCATGCCGAGCACGCGGCCGCGGCGCTTTGTGACATCGCCCATGATGTCGCCGAGATTCTCGTCGGGCATATAAGCCTTCAGAGTGCCGATAGGCTCAAGAATAACGGGGTTCGCCTGCGGAATTCCGTTCTTGTATGCTATGTTCGCGGCGGTCTTGAACGCCATTTCGGACGAGTCGACCGGATGATAAGAGCCGTCGTAAAGAGTAGCTTTCAGACCGACCATCGGGTAGCCTGCAAGCACGCCCTTCTTGACGCTGTCGCGCAGACCCTTTTCAACTGCGGGGAAGAAGTTCTTCGGCACGGAGCCGCCGACAACTTCCTCGGCGAAAACGAGATCGTCGCTCTCGCAGGGCTCGAAGCGGATGAACACATCGCCGAACTGGCCGTGTCCGCCGGACTGCTTCTTGTGTCTGCCCTGAACCTCGACCTTCTTGCGGATGGACTCTCTGTATGCAACCTTCGGCACGCTGAGATCGACCTCAACGCCGAACTTGTTCTTGAGCTTGGAAACGATAACATCAAGGTGCTGCTCGCCGAGACCGGAGAGAATCTGCTCGCGGGTCTCTTTGTTGATGACGAACGAAATTGTCGGATCCTCTTCGAGGAGCCTGAGCAAGCTCGCCGCGACCTTCTCTTCGTCGCCCTTTTTGCGAACCTTGACTGCCATTGAAAGGCAGGGGGTCGGGAACTTGATGCCCTCGAGGGTTATCGGGTTCTTTGCCGAGCAGACAGTGTCTCCGGTCTTGATGCCCGCAAGCTTTGTGACAACGCCGATGTCACCCGCGGGGATGCAGGATGCGTCCTCCTGCTTGCTGCCCTTGAGGGTGATTATCTTGCCCATTCTCTCGCTCTCTTCGGTGCGGGAGTTATAAGCGGGGGTGTCCGAAGTTATCTTGCCGGAAACAACCTTGAAGAAGGACATCTTGCCGACGAACGGGTCGGCGATAGTCTTGAAGCAGATAGCCGCAAGCGGGCCGTTTTCGTCGCAGGGAAGACCGTTCTCGCCTGCCTTGTCGGCTGCGGAGGGAGCGGAATAGACTATCTCGTCAAGGAGCATATCGATAGCTTCGCAGGTGTAGCCCGCGCAGGCGTATACGGGGATAACGGAGCCGTCGCTGACGCCGGAGTTGAGAGCCTTGATTATCTCTTCGCGGGTGAAAGTCTCGCCTGCAAAGAACTTCTCCATCAGCTCGTCGTCGCTCGAAGCGACTGCTTCTGTAAGTATATCGAGCATCTCGTCAAGCTGCGGGTCGGAGGGCATTGCGACCTCTTTCTTCTCGCCGCTGCTGTAGTCAAAAGCCTTGCGGGACGCGAGGTTGACATATGCCGCAACCTTGCCGCCGTCCATATAGGGGACGATAACGGGGCAGATAGCACCGCCGACTGCGTCTTTTATAGCTGCAAATGTTTTATAGAAATCTGTATTGTCCGCGTCGCAGCGGGTGATGGCGAACATTCTCGAAATGCCTCTGGCGTTCGCCGCCTTGAGAGCTTTCTCTGCGCCGACGTCAAAGCCGGAGCCCGCCGCAGTGACGATGAGCACGCTGTCCGCCGCGCGGATGCCTTCGCTCATGCCGCCCGCAAAGTCAAAAAGACCGGGAGTGTCGATTATATTTATCTTCGCGCCGTTCCACTCGATAGCGGCAACAGCGGTTGAAACCGTGGCCTTTCTCTTCTTCTCCTCGGCGTCGAAGTCGAGCACGGTGGTGCCGTCGGCGACTCTGCCGAGTCTGTCGGTAGCCTTCGCGGTGTAGAGCATTGCTTCCGCAAGGGTTGTTTTTCCTCTGCCGCCATGACCTGCTATGGCGATATTTCTGATGTCTTTCGCGTTATAGGCTTTCAAAAAAAAGTCCTCCTTATCAAAGCGCCGCTGCGCGTTTAGATTTACTGCATAAAAATTAACCACAGTTTTGAAAAAATTATAGCATACATTACTATAGATTTCAACAAAAAAATAAAAATATATTCATTAACGTTATATAAACAAATTGAGCGCAGTTTGCACTTGTAAAAGGATATAAAAATAGTATGTTTTAGTCACATCGGGGCTGTTTATCTCAAAATAAAAATAAGGACTGCGGCGGTTTGCAGTCCCTTGTGATAAAAGTTATAACAAAACATCCCCCGCACCTCTCGGTGCAGGGGATGCATTATATCAGTTTTTACGCAGCTTTCTTTTCTGCGCTCTGCCGCGCGTCTGATAGCCTTGCCTATCTCGAACACCGGGATAGTGGAGACCGAGAGACCTGCGGAAATGAGCAGCTCATTGAGCTGGAATGTGCCGGGCGCGATGTCAAATTATTATATTATCTGGAGACTTTTCTTTTCGCTGCGGCACGCTGAACGACCTTGATTATCTCGACTATCGGGATTATCGAAAACGCGAGGGCGAGCGATGTCGCATATTCGGCGAAGCCTATCGGAGTGAAGCCGAAGGCGTTTGCGAGGAACGGTATCTCAATAACCGCCGTAGTCAGCACGAGAGACGCTACCATCGCGCCGAACAGCGGCATGTTGTGACTGCCGCGAAGGCTCATCTTTATGACCGAGCCGCGCTGCGAGCGCATGTTGAACGAGTGGAATATCTCGCACATCGACATGGTGAGGAATGCCATCGTCATGCCCTGCTCGCACTCGGCGATGTTCATGAACGCCCAGTGTCCCGTCTCGAAGCGTTCGCCTATGAAGAACGCCGCGAGGGTCAGTGCGGTGACCAGCAGGCCCTGATAGAGCACATCAAAGCCGAGCCCGCCTGCAAATATTCCGTCCGACGGATCGCGCGGGCGGCGGCGCATGATATCGCTCTCCGCCTTTTCGAGTCCGAGCGCGAGCGCCGGGAAGCAGTCGGTGACGAGGTTTATGAACAGCAGATGCGGCGCTTCGAGAATCGTGAAGCCGAGAAGCGTTGCGGTGAATATCGCGAGCACCTCAGCAAGGTTCGAGCCGAGCAGGAATTGAATAGCCTTTCGGATATTGTCATATATCCGGCGGCCCTCTTCAACGGCGTTGACGATAGTTGCAAAGTTGTCGTCCGTGAGCACCATGTCTGCAACATTCTTTGTGACGTCCGTGCCGGTTATGCCCATGCCTATTCCGATATCCGCGCTCTTTATCGACGGTGCGTCGTTGACTCCGTCGCCCGTCATGGCGGTTATCTTGCCCTTTGAGCGCCAGGCGTTGACTATTCTCGTCTTGTGCTCGGGCTGCACGCGCGCGTATACATATATATTTTCGACTCTGTCCGCGAACTCTTCGTCGCTCATCGCGGAGAGCTCCGCGCCGGTTATTGCCTGTGACGGATCGGTGAGTATGCCGAGCTCCGAGGCTATCGCAACGGCGGTGTCCTTATGGTCGCCGGTTATCATAACTGGGGTTATACCCGCGCCGCGGCACTCCTCTATAGCCGCCTTGACCTCCGGGCGAACGGGGTCTATCATGCCGGTAAGGCCGATGAATATCAGGTCATGCTCGAGCGCCTCGGGCGAAAAATCGTCGGGCGCGGAGTCGTATTTTCTCATCGCCGCCGCGAGCACGCGCAGAGCCTTATCCGCCATCCTCTTGTTTTCCGAGGCTATTGTCGCCCTTATCTCGTCTGTCATCGGAACGATTTTTCCGTCAATAAAAGCGTGGGTGCAGAGATCGACGACAACATCGGGAGCACCCTTTGTGTATTGAATAATGCCGTCCGGTGTCTTGTGGACGGTGGACATCATCTTTCTGCCGGAGTCGAACGGAGCTTCTCCGATTCTCGGGCTGTCGCTTTTCAGCTCGCCCTTATGAAGTCCGAGGCTTATCGCAAAGTTTACGAGAGCCGCTTCGGTGGGTTCTCCCGTGACTGCTCCATCCGCATCCTCCTCCGCGTCGGAGCAGAGGGACATGGCTCTTGCGAGCAGCTTTTCGTCGCCGTGATGATCGACGACGGTCATCTTGTTCTGCGTGAGAGTGCCTGTCTTGTCAGAGCAGATTATCTGCGCGCAGCCGAGCGTCTCAACAGCGGTGAGCTTGCGGATAACCGCATTTTTCTTCGACATGTTCGTAACGCCTATCGACAG
>ULND01053122.1_pt1 | contig 19194 bp, 27 predicted proteins | sample 1951821 | NCBI WGS metagenome assembly ULND01 (sample SAMEA4835567, study PRJEB28245) | human gut metagenome | biome: gut microbiome; material: fecal sample | place: Denmark | collected 2008 | reverse complement strand
GGTTGTCGATACTACTGTTGCAGATATTGCAGAAGGTATTGAAGTTTGTACTGCAAAATGTATTGAAGTTTGTACTGTTGCAGATATTACTCGAACTACTGTTGGAACTACTAGTCGAGCTATTGTTGTAACTATTGTTGCAACTATTGCAATTACTATTAGAGGGAGTCTTGTTTATGTCCACCCCCGTAAAGGAATGTCGATTGTTCAAACTCCTTGAACTACTATTGAATCTACTTCTGATCTACCTGCCATTGACTGTGCTGAAATTACTACTCGAGTTACTACTCAAGCTATTGTTATATCTACTAGTGGAGTTACTAGCAATTAACTATTCACATTCCTTTACGGGGGTGGTGACAGCTAGGCTCCATCTACTCTTTAAATAGGTTGTTCTCGAAGAGAATAGACTATTGCTATTGCAGAGGAAGTTCTAGCTATTGCAAATTGAATTAGAATTAGTATTGAATCAACTATTGCAAGAGGTGTTATTATTCAAAGAGTTGTTCTCGAAGAGAATAGTTCTTTGTTGTTCTAAGAGAGGCTTTTAGTGCTAGAGGTGCTAGAGGTGCTAGAAGAAGTAGTAGAATTACTATTGTAGAGAAGGATATAGAAAGTATTAGAGAAAGCATTAGAGAAAGTATTAATCTAGGTGCTTAGGAAATAAAATAAAATTTTTTAGCGAGTGTATTGTTATGATCGCGCAGCTCCTACCACAGACCCCCGCCCATCCAACTACTTATTGAACTCCCCCTGTCAGACCAAATGACCTTAAACATATTGCTGTTAATATTATTAATTAAATTATTAATCATTATGAAAGATGTAAGGTTTATTTTATGGTTATCATTGTTCCTAGTAGGTGCAATGTCTGCTATTGTTGTCTCATGTGTTGATACTAGTGCTGATAGTGCTAGTCCAACTACTGCTAGTAGCTATGTTATTCCTGATTACATAGATGCTACTAGATCATTATCATTAGGTGAAGTACATAGTATTACTACGTATCTTATCAGTGGTGATGATTTTGCTACTGTTGTTCTTACTGATGGTACAGAATGTTATTGTGATCAAGCTATTGCTCGTGATCTTCGTGATGCTATTGATGGAGTTAATGATAAGGAGTTTGAAATCTGGACGAATAACGATAATGAACATGAGATTGTATGTATTAATTGAGAGATTGACATTGTTACGTGGTGTAGCAATGTCAATTCTATATATGCTAATGAGTGTGATTAAATATTCACAAACATACGATTGCTCCGATTTGATACTGTTACTAGGAATACTCAAAGAATTCGCTATATTCAAGAGCGATGCAGAGGATTACTTAGGATTGTAAACTTAACAACGATACAGTCAAACCGAATGACATTAAACATATTGAGTGTCAAACCGAATGACATTAAACATATTGCATTATTTTATTATAAACATTAAAAACATTTGAAACCATGAGTAAAGAAAAAGAAACTGTTGTTAGTGAAGTTGTAGTAGCTGACAATACTGTTGTAACTGCTGAAGACGTTGTTAAAAAAGCTATTGATGATGCTACTAAAGTAGCTGAAGATGCTCCTGCTGCCGAACTACTACCATTGTCGGCTTATTGGGGTAAGGACGCAGATACTGTTACAGGTCTTATGTTAGGTCGTAGCGACGTTACTAATCATGCCAATTGCATCATTACTAATGTCGTTGACCGTGATAGTGATAGTGGTTTTATAACCATTGTTGTTTCTAAGGGTCTGCCACAGTATGTTCTTAATGCAGATACTGGTGAGTATGAGTTGGGTACTACTCGTAATATCTTTACCAGTCGTATTCAGATTGCAGCCATACTGAAAGGTATGAACGAGACAGTGCTCGCCAAGATTGTTGAAACTGCACCGTTCATGGTTGTCGTATCGGTATTGGAAGGCGCTCGTATATCAGTGATGTCCAGACTGCTCGCTGCTGGTGAGCAATACATCAATCCGTATTCGTCTAAAGCACCGTCTGAAGTTCGTGTTACCGAACATGATCGTATCGAATTCTTCCCATATGAGCTAAAGCTTGGCAACAAGTTCACCGCTTTGGAGAAGATACAGCTTGCAATGATGTTCAAGTAGGAGTTAGTAATGCTAGTGGGACAGATAGTCCTGCTAGCATTAAAGCTGTCAGTGCTATTCAGCGTGTTTACACAGATACTCTTGCTGTCATCCGACTTGTGTTCGTTGTCCGGCAAAGCCATCTGGCAAACTAATCACGATAGAAAACGACATAGGACAACTGATAAACTACTTATAACAACTGATAAACCAATTCATCATGTACACTACTAAAGACATTAAGTCTATAACTGTCCAATCAGTCTATCTTATAATCATTCGAATGAATGATAATAAGAGCTATATAATAGATGCTCAAGAGCTTGTTAATATAATTAATAAGGAGTTATACTTGAAAAAGTGTAGAAAATCTAGAGTTAGTGCTAGAGTTGATGACGATCTAAAGGCTAAATTAGATGGTTATGAGAGTGAAATAAGAGATAGAATGAGTAAGTCTAAGCGTAAAAGTGAGAGTAATAGTGAACTTAGGAACAAGTTTAGTGCTGGTGAACTAGATACTATTGATAAAATAATAGGTGAAATAGAGAAGTTTAAAGAGATTATTGGAGGTAAGTGTGATCAAGGTAGTGATTTAGGTGCTGCCGAAGCCGCTCATCTTCCTCCTTCTCAAGCTCTTCCTCAAGCTCCTCAAGTAGTTAGCCCCATTCCGTCTCCCTTAGAGTCTAAAGTCTCCGACTTTATCTCTAATTCTTTTTCATCTAATTCTCCCAACAGTCCCAATCCAACTGATAACTCAATTGACAATCCTATTGTCATTAATATCATTGATAGGGTTATTAGTACTCCTAATAGTACTCCTAATAGTACTTCTACTAGCAATCCTAGTAATACTCCTACTATCTCTGATTGTATTAACACTATTAACACTGATGTTAACACTATTAACACTGGCAACAATAGTTCCAATAGATATTATAGTAAAGTTGATATTAGCATTTGTAACTCTCGTTGCAATAGTGATAATCCTAGTATCTCCGATACTACTCATATCAAAACAGTCAATAGTAGTTCTAATAGTGATAGAAGTACTAATAGTACTAATAGGTTTAAGAGATTCATTAAGACAATCAAGTCTATCTTTAAAACTACTCGTTACAACTGATAAATTTAATTCTTAACAATTTGCAATTTATGGAAAATATTACAATTAATCAAAAGCAACTATTCGATGTTATTAAGAGAACAATGTCTCTTAGTAAGGAATATGTTATTGAAAAACTAGATGATGATGGAAACTTTATTGTTTTCATTAATGGAGACTTTACTAATTTCTTTATTCTACGTAAATCTCTAGTTGATTATATATCTACTAAATCTAGTGCTTATATTAAGCTTCAAGAAACTTGTATCAAGTTTACTAAAAGTGCTAACACTCGTGCTAAAGAACTATTTAAACGTGAAGATGAAATTAAGTCATTAAAAGAAGAACTCAAGTCATTAAGAGACGAGAATAAATGTAAATCTTATGCAGTTACTAAAGCTATCTATGATGAACTTTATAAGAACCATGAAGACCTTATTAGTGATCATAATAAAGTTATTGATGAATATAAGGGTCTTCAAACAAATTATATTGATCTTAAACATGAGTATGAAGAAATTCTTAAAGAACATAATTCTTATAAGAATGATATAGAACTTCTTAGAACTGCTAATAAAAATCTTCGAGCAGATAATGAGAACTATTATGGTATTAAGTCTCAGTACGATCAACTTATTGTTAGTTATAATCAGCTTGAATCTAACTATAAATATGTTCTTAGTCAAAACGAAGAACTTAATAGCGTAGTCAAGCATAATAAAACTGAGATTGCAATTCTAAAAGATACTATTGAAGAACTTCGTGCTAAGATTAAAACTCAAGATGCTATAATTGAGATAAATAAAGAGAAGATTGAAAAACAAGATAAAGAAATTCAATCATATAAGAATATTAATAAACAAAGTAAATCTGATCTATGACAAGTTTCGATAATTACTTCATAAAAGTAATGTTAATGTTCATTGCTTTTATTACTATCTGGAATATGCTTCGATCTCATACTAAACTTAGTAATATTCATTGTTTTATTATAGCTATTATAGCTGTTACTTTTACTTCTATTTGTTCAATTATTATTTATAACATTGTTCTATCATGAAGATATTACAAAACTCCGATAAGCAACTAGTCGTTGCTATGAAAGATTCTATTACTATACTATCTGATGATAAAACTCTTGTTTCTGTTGACAAAGAGATTGTTTGTGCTGCTGCTAATACTCTTGGTATTCTTGACGACCTTAAAGAACAAATTCGTTATTATAATGACGAACTTAATAAGATTTATGAAGCTGATCGAAATTTAAATGTTCAACTAAAAACCTATAAAGCTGAAATTAGAAATCTTAAAGACAATCTTGATCAAGTAAATGATCTATGTGAAGAAAGAGAACGTATTATCAATGAGTGTAATCAAAAGATTATTGATTATGAAGCAATCATCAAAGACTTAAAGAAGGCGAACGAGTATTATATTCGTAAAGAGAATTGTGCCACCCCCGTAAAGGAGTGTGATGATCATGATAGCTCTTATCCACCTACTAAAGTTAAGTAATCTTAATAAAGCTCTTAATCCTTAGCATTATCTAAATATTATTCATATACTTGTGCATTATTAAATACTACGAGTTATGGAAGATTATTTAGATGGTGCTATTGGATTTCCTATTTGTGCATTAGGTACTGATGTTGATTATCTCGATTGTGAGATAGCCGACAAATGGAATCGTGGTGAAACTCTATCTGAATGTAATCAAGATTTAGATTTGGATATAGAAAATATTGAAGATTAACTATTAAATAATAATATTATGGCAGATATTTTAGAAGCTAAACGTCCAACTATTGCTCAGTGTAAAGCTGAGATTATTATTCTTCGTAACCGTAACTCTGAATTAAACACTACTCTTCATAGTGCTAAAATAACAAGTGAACAGTTACGTATGTCTAATCAATCTTACGAATGTCGTATTTGTAATCTTGAAGAAGATATTAACAGACTTCGTAATCGTAATGCTGACCTCGGTAATAAACTAGGAATGAAAGATGCTAAAAGGCTTTATACTACTGTTGGTATTGTAGGTTTTGCTTTCATTCTTGGATTTGTACTTGGTATTCTCATTAAACTCTAACCAGTTTGTTTTATTTATACGCTAGTTAATGCAATTGAAAATACGTCTTGTCAAAGGGTTTTGAAATCTTTTAATTTATGAATTAATTAGCCAATGCTATTAATATTGATAGACTGTGAAGTTAGTCAGTATTGATAGCATTTTTTAATTTAAAACTTTATAATATGGAATTAAATATACTTGAAGGTCTTATTGTTACTTCTAAGAATCTTCTAAATGGTTATATAGTAGCTAATGGAGGGTATGAAAGTATCAATATTTCAACTCTTCGTAAAGCTGTTGATAATATGAGTTCTAATCCTCATTATAATAATCCTAAAGATCATAAGATGATATTTAGTAATTATCTATTTATTATTAGTAAGATTGCTAGTATTATAAATGAAGATATTACTGAATATCTTAAAAGCGAATTATCATAATTTCTGTTCTATTAATTATGTATATGTATTATACACTAAGATTCAGTCATAGTAACACGGTCTGTGAAGATAGTGTTATTTTTAAATGAACATACTGATGATGACTTATTAAGTTGAAACATTATTCGAGTAATCGTTGAAGTAAGGGAAATCCTCTTCGTAAAATGTCTATGTTTAGTTATATTTTTCCTTAGATTAAACTGTTTAAGGTTACTAGTAATACAGTTCGTGAGAATAGTATTGTCTATTTTATCCCATCGGAGTAGAAGCGTCTACTCCTTTTTTATTGATTATTCATTTAAATCATTATATATGAAAACAACCCATAAACAAATGTTGGAGTTTCTATTAATCATTCAAAGATTAGTTAGGAAACATTGTACTGATCTTCACTTTTCAGTTTCTACTCAATTTAAAGAATCTGAAAGAGTTCTTAATTATATTAGCGTTAATGTTATTGTATATAATTTTAATAATAACGCTATTAAACATAGTAGATCGTTTTCATTCTATATTGTTAATGATATTAATGAAAATAATACTACTCTTGATAATTTAAGAGAATATGTTCGTTATGAAATAAAACATCTTAATAAACTAAGAAAATATTTTAAACAAGATTCTCTTACGGGGGAAGTATAAACAATCTATTATTATTAATTATTTAAAACAAACTGGTATGATTAAAAAAAGAATTAGAATTGGTCGTAGTGAAAGACTTTATAGTCTAGTAGCTTTTACACTTAACACTGTTAATGCTGTTAAGTTGTTGCAAATCGAATCACGTAGAAGAATATCGACTTATGGCAAATCAGATAGAGTTTAACGTAGATGGCGAAGGTAGAATAGAAACTACTTTCGCTAATTGTATTATATGTGGTAATAAATCCATTAGTATAGGTAGTACTAACTATAATATATGTCCTGAATGTACTGAAGTTCTAGAATCTGGTAAAAACTGTCTTGTTATTGAAGATCTTTATCATGATGAACAAAAGGTAATAGGCGGTAGAGCTATGATTCTTGAATCTTCTGCTATCAAAGCTAAATCTGCTGTTGTTGTAATGTCTAAGAAGGAATTCGAACATTTATATAAAATCTATGTATCTAAAATGAATTAGTTATGGAAATAGATCTTTATGATTATATTTATCCAGATGGAGTAGTAGATGTTCGAGTAGGTGAGTACAAAGCTGTTATTAGTAATGATTTTGCTAATAACAGCTTTATTATTATATTTACTGAAACTATTCCTCATTTAGTAGCTAGAAAGTTTGAGATACCACGTGTTATTGATCCTTCTGCTGTTGATATTAAAGGATATAAAACAACTAGTATTTATCCTCGTGTTGGAACATTTATTATTAATTGGAATAGACTTAAAAAGATAAAATAATGAAATTCAATTTTACTCCTGTTAATGAAAAGAATAAAGTTGCTCGTGAACGAGTTGTTGAGAAACTCGTTGATGGTACTATTATTCTTGATGGTAATACTTACAGATTTAAAAATGTAGGTGGTACTATGGTTCTTCCACTAACAAGACGTTCGTATTCTTGCGAAGGATTTCGTACAATATTCGCTAAGTTCTTAGATAAGAATGGCAAGAATATTAAAGTAATACGTAGTAATGGTTTTAGTACTCCTAAATGTTATATTCCATTTAAACCTGGAATTAAAGTTCGTGGTTATATTCGTATTGAAGATAATATCCAAAAGTTTGATTTAAGAGATAATGGATTTAACTAAATATACTGATGCTAATAAAAGCAGTAGTGTAATAGCTTCCTTTACCAAAGATCAACTTAACGCCTATACTCATTTAATTGATTTCATTAATCGTGGATTCGATGAAAATGATTATAGGCGTGCTCTTATTGGTAGTGCTGGAACAGGTAAAACTTATATGATTAAAGAAGTTATTAATAAATGTAATCTCTCTAATTCTACAATAGGTTTAGCTGCTCCAACACATAAAGCTGCTAGAGTTTTAAGTAATTCTACTAATATTAAAACTTCTACTATTGCTAGTGATTTAGGTTTTAGATTAAATACTGATCTAGAAGATTTCGACATTAATAATCCTCCTTTTGATCCATTAGGTGAAAAGAAGATTAAAGGCTATCGTCTTTATATTATTGATGAAGCATCTATGATTGGTAGAAGTCTTAAAACTTATATTGAGAAAGAATGCAAAGAAAACGGATGTATGATTATCTATATGGGAGATAGTTCTCAACTTCCTCCTGTTAAAGAAACAATCAGTCCTTGTCTACGTGGTATTAAATACTATGAACTTAATCAAATTGTTAGACAAGAAGAAGACAATCCTGTTAGTTATTTGTTAAAGCTACTTAGATACGATATTCAACATAAAACTTGGAAGTTCTTAGAACATATTAATGCTAATAGATTTAAATTCGATTTAAGTGAATCAAAAGGTTATTATACTTGTGGCTTAAATGAGTTTCAATCATTAGTTATTGATGGTTTTAATAATGAAGAGTTTACAACTAATGTTGATACTTGTCGTCTTGTAGCTTATACAAATAAAGCAGTTAGTGATTGGAATAAGTTTATTAGAACTAATATAATTCAAGATTCAGATCGTGCGGCACTTACTCGTAATGATTTGATATTGTCTTATGTTACTCTTGTAAACGAATTCAATGAAGCAGTCATTACTAATTCAGAAGATTATATAATTAAGAACATTGCTAACTTCACAAATAAAGATGGTATTAAAGGATTTACTGTTAAGTTCGTTAAGATTAATGGCGGAGAATCTACTAAACCTTTGTTTGTTGTAGATCATAATGATAGAGCAAATATTCTTCTTTATTATAAACTTTGTAATGAATTTATAGATGCTGCTAAATCTGCTCCTGCTAGTTCTCGTCGTGCTCGTTGGAAACTATATTATGAATTTAAAGAACGTAATCTTCTTCTTGCTAATATACTTGATAAGTATGGTAAGATTAAATTCTATCGTGATTTAGATTATGGTTTCGCTATTACTTCACATAAAGCTCAAGGTAGTACTTTCAAAGATGTCTATGTAGATATTAATGATATTGTCTTTATGGCTAACGGTAGTCCATATGGTGATATTGATAATACTCTTCGTAGATTATATACTGCTTGTAGTCGTTGTAAAAACAGATTATTCTTATGTTATGGGTGGTAGATATTGTGAAGATTGTGCTTATCAAGTAATTAATGAGAAGAACCATTATATAAAAGGAATAGGTAATAAACAAAGTAATAAGATAATTGTATTTCCTCATCTTGGCGTTAGTGATAAAACTATTATTAATAGTAAAGCATTCAAACAAATTAGCGAGTTATATAATACTCTCTTTGATAGAAATATCTTAGATGATTATTATATAACTTGTTTTGTTAAATGTCCTATTAGTATTAAACATCCTATTGATGTTATGACTAAAGCAAGATGTTATAACTATCTTCGTGAAGAAGTTACTAATAACAAATATAATATTCTTATTCTTCTAGGTAATGCTTGTTCTTTAATTAATGTTCGTCCTCATTCGACTAATAACGTATATCGTAATCATACAGGTCATCATGTCTTCGTTAATTATAGTCCTTTTGTTATTCGTTATGATCTTCTTAAAGATTCTTATATATCAAAATTTACTAGTATCTTTAAAGCTATTGCATATAATAACTTAAAAGAATTTATAATTAAAGACTTATGAAAGCCCTTGCTTATGATATTGAAGTTACTCGTAATTACTTCGGTGTTTGTTTCGTTGACTTAAATCATTATCTCGAAGTATTTAAAGATTGTGTTGATGATAAACAAGAAGCAATTCCTCTTATAGATAAGTTATCTGTTACTGAAATCAAGAACCGATTAGCTACTGTTAAACGTTATAGATTTAGTATTTTTGAAGATGATGATTCAGAATTATATCCTTTATTAAACTGGCTACAATACAAAGCTGATTACTTTGGTTATAATAATAATAAGTATGACCGTCTTATGTTAAGTGCTCTTCTTATGTATTATAATCAGTTTGATAAACCTGGTAAACTTATTGAGTTTCTATATGATACATCACAAAGAATTATTCGTAATTCAGATAATGATGTTCTATGGCAAGATTGCTTTACTAATATGTTGATGAAGAATCGTCTTAACTTTCGTGATTTAGATCTTTTCCAAATCTTTAGATTAGATCATTTTCATAAGAGTTTAAAACAAACTTCTATTAATATTAAATGGTATAATCTTCTTGAATATCATATGCCTCCTATTAGTGAACTTGATGTTGACTATTACTATCGACTAACAGAAAATAGAGGTCTTTCTATCGAACAATTAAATAGATTATATCGTAACTCTTTTGAACGTTATCTTCATCCTGCTTGGAAAAAGGAAATGGAAGAGTATAACGATAATGATGTATTCATTTGTTGTGAGCTAGTTCGTATGAATCAAGAAGAGATTCGTTTAAGATATATGATTAGTAAGGAATATGAAATTAACGTTCTTTCTGCTAGTCGTAGTACAATTGCTGATAAAGTTATTGTTAAACTATATAGTAAGTTTACTGGTCTTCATCCTAAACGATTCATTGATACTAAAACTATCCGGAGAAAAATAGAAGTTTCCGAAATCTTGTCAGATAAGATTCAATTTTTAAGCCCGCAGTTGAACGATCTACTTCAATCCTTACGTTCCCTTGTCCTTAGGGGAGAAAAGGGCGAATTCGAGCGCACATTCACTTATGCAGGCACTTCCTACACCCTCGCAACTGGCGGTTTGCATTCTAATGAAATACCTGCTATTTATGTTGCAGATGATAAACAAACTATTGTTGATAGGGATGTAACTAGTTATTATCCGAATCTTATTCGTAGTCTTAAAGTATGTCAGAAACATCTTAATCCTAAAGCATGGTTTCGTATTGCTGATACTATTGTTGATGAAAGAACTGAACACAAGCATCTTGCAAAAGATAAAAGTCTTAGTCTTATTCAACAAATTAAGCATTTTACTGCTGCTGCTTGTCTAAAGATTGTAGCTAATGCTGGAATCTTTGGCAAAATGGGTAGTGAGAAATCATTTCTTTGTGATAAGAAAGCAATGTATAAAGTTACTATTAATGGACAATTGTTTCTATTAATGCTAATTGAAAGACTAGAAGATGCCGGAATTCATGTTATAAGTGCTAATACAGATGGTATCGTAACTATTGTTCCTAAAGGTCTTGAAGAAACTGCTGATAATATTTGTCATTTGTGGGAAAAACATCTTGGTCTTGAACTTGAATTTACTAGTTATAGCAAATATATTACTGAAGGTGTTAATAGTTATCTAACTGTTAAAACTGATGGTAAGAAGAAGTTTAAAGGTAGAATGAATCCTAAGATGTATCTAGAAGATTTATCTAAAGGTTATAATTCTCCTATTGTAGCTAAAGCTGTAACTGAGTATTTTATTAATGGAACACCTGTTATGGAAACTCTTCGTAATAGTAAATCTATTCTTGATTTTTGTCGTACTCAAAACGTTAATCGTAAGTATTATATTGAATATACTCATGTTGTTGATCATAAAATGGTTGTCGAAGAGGTTCAAAGAGATACTAGGTTCTACGTTTCTCTTACGGGGGGGTCGCTCATGAAGGTAGAAATACTAGGTTGGGATGAAAATAATCAACCTAAACTTAAAAAGAGTTCTCTCTGTGCTGGTCAACGAGTTACTGTATGTAATCTTGTTGAAGATAAGGATATATCTGAACTAAATATTAATTATCTATATTATTATAATGAATGTATGGCTATTATTGAACCTATTGAACAATCACGTAATAATAAAGGTAAAGGCAAACGTTTAGTGAAGAAATATTATGGAATGCGAAATACATTATTTGATTAATTATGGAAAGTAATAAAGTAACTGTTGAAGAATTTGCTCGTAAGAATATTGGTAAATCTTTTAAAACATTTGATAAAGATTATATTATTCCTTTTGAAACAGAAGCTATGATTGTAGGTTATAGTTCTTTTAAACAATTTCTTATTTGTTCTGTTACAGAATGTGGTGGTTGGAGACGTTTTGATGAAGATGATATACTTCTTGTTCATAGTCCTCTAAGTTATAGTTATTTTTATATAGCTCATACTGAACTTATTGCTAAAAATTTATTATGATAACTATTGAACAAATATGTAGTCTTAATCTTGGTAAAGAGATTGACTACTATAGAGATTATAAAGTTATGATAGTAGGTTATAATAAAAGATTTAATTTTATTATATGTTCTTCTACTAAAGATGATGGTTGGAATGAATTAATAGATTCAGATATTATTCTTATTCAAAGTCCTCTTAACGTTTCGTTTTTCTATATTGCACCAAATTATGAACATTATCGAATGCAACTACAATTACCATGAAAAACAATGTAGAAGAAATATATAATGAAGCTGCTGATAAATGGCGTAACGCTTCTGGTGTTGGAAGTATTGTTTTAACGCAGCCATTAGATATTATTAAACTTGCTGTTCATATCTTAGATAAGATGATTGTAAAATCACCTAATCTATTGGTTATGATAATATGTGAAAACCTAACTGATCGAGCTAATATTCTTTATGCTATTGAAAATACTTCTGCTAATAGTGAAACTTATAAGAAGCTAATTGCTGAGAAATATATTAATGTATTCACTAGAGATTATATTGAAAAGTCTACTTATCGAGGGATTAATAAGAAAGATCTTCTTATTACTATTAATGTTACTAAATTCAAAGGTATCATTGAAAGATATGAAGGTGCTAGTTGTTTTAAATATAAATTAGTTCTAACTAATGAAATAGATAAAGTTGCTAGTAATGCTGTTCTTATGTATCAATTTGCTCCGAAAGTTTATTCGTTAAACTATTCGTCTTTGTTGAGTAAGTCGATTAACTCCCCCGTAAAGGAATATCAAATCGGATGTGCTCTTAGTCAACCTGATCAAGAACATTATGATAAATGTACTAATTACATTAATGATAGTGTTAATATATTCGGTGATTTTAGTAAGATAGAAGAATGTCGCGTAGGTAATCGTGAACTTAATTTATCTGCTGAGGCATGTCGTACTCTTGTTGCTGAATATAATGGTTGGCGTCCTGTTATGGATATGTCCGATATAATGGCTAAGCGTCTTGATGATCTTTATAATCCAATTGCTCTTGGTGAACGTGTTAATCAAGTTTATAACATTATGCGTGAAAGACGTAATCTTGTTACTGATAACATTGTTAAACTAGAGAAGATACTAGAGATCGTTAAGTCTAATTTAGGCAAAAAGATTCTTATAGTCTCAATGCGTGGAGAATTTGCTAGTAAAATTACTGACTACATCAATAGCAATGTTGAATGTACTGGTAAATCAGTTCCTACTAATGGAGAAATATTTGATACTAATATCAAGTTTCTTCAATACGACTATTGCGGTAATTATCACAATGATATGGAAGGTATTCCAGCTTATGATAAATTTGGTAAACCTAAAGTTTATAAGAGTGGCAAGAAAATAGGTCAGCCTATTATAATGCAGGCTAAAGCACAGCGTTCACAAAATTTAACATTGTTCAACGATGACTGTGTACGAGTGCTATCGGCTAATAACTCAATAGATACTGCATTTAATGCTATCGTAGACCTTGTTATTTTCACTTCTCCGATGTGTTACTCTCTAAGAGATATAAAGTATCGGATACCAAACTTATCCTTTAGTACCGAACCTAATATTGTATATAAGGTATATATTGTGAATTCAATCGAAGAAAAGAAACTTAATGAGACGAAAGGAGGAAAGAACTATGAAGTAGTTAGGGATTGTGAAAACGATGATATAGCTATTGATTTTTAAAGTGATACTATTGTTATTCAAACAAAAAGTATTATCTTTGTAATGTAATAATAAAGCGAACCTTGAAATAATGGAAGAAGTAGAAAAAGAACGTAGTGTTCAAGTTTCTAGTAGAACTAATGAAATAGTTAGTCCTACTGTTAATAATCTCAATCTTTTAAATCCCGAAGAAAGAGGAAAACTTGAACTGTATCTTAAATCTATTATGGGAAGTGAAAAGTGCGGTATTAAATCAATGGCTGATGGTTTAGCTATATTTAGTAGAGCACAAGACTTAGGTTTACCTTTTACCAGTAGTATCGAACATATTAGTGCTATTAATGGTAAAACCGTAATAGATGTTCATCTAATCAAAGCATTGTTACTAAAGGCAGCTATAACATGGGAGTGTACAAAAGATTATATAGCTCAGTATGAATGTACTGATGGTAATAATGTTTATATTGATGGAAAGATACCCGATTACTGTAAGCGTTTTACCACTAAGAAAGAAGCTCTTAAATACACTGCTGAACAAGATGGCGATAGTATAGGTGTTTATCCTGTTAGATATTATCAAGACTATAAAGGAAACATTTATAAGGAGTATCAAATGAATGCTAGTTTTGGTATTTCAGTTAATGCTGAAAGTGCTGCTAAGATTCAAGCAGAAGGCAAAACTCCTGTGTTTCGTATAGCTCATATCCCAGTAGATTATGTCACCGAATATAAATTTACTAGAGTCATTGATAATCGTGTTATTGAAGCTACTAGTCATTTCAGTTACAGTGAAGCTGTTACTGCTGGACTTTTAGGTAAAGATACATATAGTAAATATGCTCGAATCTTAATAGGACATAGAGCTTTTACTTATGGTGCTAGAGACATTGCTGCTGATGCTCTTCTTGGATGTCAAGAAATGACAGAGGCGAAGATTATGAATAACATTCCGCTAGAAGAAGCGGACGTTATACCAATTTAATTACTGTTAGATGTCTTACTAATAGTGATTATAGATTTGAAATTAGACAAGATAAAACCAATGAGCATAATGCTCAATAATTAATTAATTATATAACTTTTAAAATTTTAAAATTATGGGACTTCAATTTGGAATGAAAGCAATTCAGAGTGGTAAAAGAATAGCAATTGGTAACAATGAACCGACATTGGTTGCTAACAGTACTAAAGCTCGTTTTACTATTGCAGGTACCGTAAGCCGTACTATGGGACTTGTTTCCGGTGATTATGTACAGTTTATCAGTAACATTCCGTCTATTGACATGGCTATTGCAGAACGTGATTCTGAAATCGTTGCATGGTGCGAAGAAAACGGTGTTGAACTTGGTACTGATGCAGCCCGTGCAGCTCTTATCAAAGAATTCGGTTCTTACGCTATTTGTAAAGGTGTTCCGATGTACGAGAAAGACGGCAAACGCAAAACGGTTGGTGTTCGTATGACTGACGAACAGAAGCAGGTATCTTTCGACATGAACAAAGCCGCTATTGCTCAGGCGGTTGGTAAAGATATTGACGAAGTTACTATCGAAGATTACAATCCGGTTACAGAAGGTTTCACAGGTGCTAAAGCAACTTCTACTTCTTCTCTTACTGGTATCGGTTTACCTCTTGGTTTCTCCGACATCAATATGTGGAACGAACTGAAAGAAGATCTTGGTGATGCTGCCGAAGATTACAATCGTGTTTACAAAGTTAATCTTAACGAACCGATTGAATGTGAAGTTGAGAACGGTAAAGAAGGTGAAGGAAGTGTTACTGTTGTAACTGCTTATCCGTTCACTTTTGAATCTGACGAAAAACCAACTCGCAAGAACGTTAAGAAATAATCTACTTATTCTATTCGCTCGTTACATTATAAAAAGACTGCTAAGTGTAAAAACTTAGTAGTCTTTTTTATTGTTTGCAATTTTTCTTTTTATTATATTTGAACACTTTTGACAACATACTGCTAAGCCTGTACAACTTAGTAGTATTATTATTAATCTTTAAATAATTAATTTTATGAGTACTCAAAAAGAAACTGTTGAAGAAGTAAAAACTGGTGTTGAACAAGCTGCTAATGCAGGAACTCCTAAGAAACGTCGTAGAGGTATTAGTAATGATACTCGTTCTACTTCTCGTTTGAAGTTTTCTCACAAAGATGTCAGAGTTAATGGCGTATTCTTAGGTCATTTGAAAGTCTCTACGAAATGGGTAACTTTTGGTGAAGAAGCTAAAGGTTCTCCTTCTTTTATTGGTAAAGCTGTTCCTCAGCTAGTTATTGAATTTTCTTCTACTCACACTAAAGAATCGGATAAGCGTTATAATACTCACACTATCTTTGCTCGTGAGTCTAATGCAGATAATATTCCCGGTGGTGCTAAATACCGATTCATTGAGAATGATTTCCAAATGATCAAACATGTTCTTGATGTTATCGTTCTTAAAGGTCGTGAACTTACCGAAGCAGAAGAAGATGCTCTTGAACTCGGTTATGAAGATTTCGATGAAAACGGTGCTTATGAGCCGGTTGAAACAGATGAAGTTATTAAGGCTTGGGCTGTTCTTTTCGAGAACGTTGTTAACATGATTGAAACAGGTGGTAAAGACGGTAAGTCTGCTCTGCTTGATGACAAAGGTCAACCTCGTTTGTTCTGGGCTAAAATGTATCGCTATTACAAACAGAACGGTGAATGGGTTCCGGCTGCTTATGGAAGTAGTACTGAAGGAGATCTTGTATTCCCTACTTATGTTAAGGAAGGAATCTTTGAAGAAGCTTTCCTTGATGCAAACAAACAAGTAATTCCTTCTAAACGAGTTAAACTCGATGAAATCCGTGAGTCTATTATTCCTATGGAAAACGTTACTCGTAAGAAACCTAACATGGCAGGTGCTCCATCTATTGGTAATATTCCTGTTGGTGGTGGTATTATTCCCGGTGCTCCTATGATGCCGGGTGCTCCTATGGCTGCTCCTTCTGCTCCTTCTCAATTTGATGGAGTATTCAATGGTGACAACAATGGAGAGGATCTTCCGTTCTAATCTAATTATTTAATCGTTAATAATGAAGCCCAATAGTTAATCCTTCTATTGGGCTTTTTCATCTAGTTGCTATGCGTAGAGGAATAAAGAATAACTTATCAGTTAATTTTATATTATCTAAAGTAAGTCAAGAACTTATAATGTCTAGGTATTTAAATATACCTATTGATGTTATAAATGATTGTGTCGTTAACAATGTTCTTATTTGCTCTCCTTTACGTGTCGATAATCATCCTACATTTGGTTTTGCCTATAATGATAAACATAAGCTTAAAGCTCGTGATTTCAATGGTATGTTTTTTGGCGATTGTTTCGATGTTGTTGCGTATGTTCTAAGTTTTACTACTGGTCGTCAAATCAATGTAAGTGTTAAAGCAGATTTTTATTATGTTCTCAAACATATTGCTTATACTTTCCGTAATATTATATATAACGGTGAAGTAGTTGAAGAAAATGAAGTACTGCTTAAAGAAACTATTACTCGTATTAAAAGTAGTAAAGCTGTTATAGAACTAGTAATTAGAGAATGGAATGAAAACGATAAGAAGATATGGTCTAAATGGGGAATATCTTTGCATTGGCTAAATACTCATTTTGTTGTTCCTGTTGATCAAATGTATATTAATAGATTTTGTCAGCCCGAACCAAAATACAACTATCGTAGTAATGATCCTTGTTATGGTTATATTACTGGTCTTGATAGTAAAGGAATATATAATATCGAATGTTATTTTCCTTTACGAGATAGAACTAAAGGAGACGTTAAGTTTATTACTAATCATAATGGCTTAGTAGGTCTTCTTAATCTTAATAAACCTAAGTATGATATAATCATCATTACTAAGTCATACAAAGATAATCTTGCTTTAGATAATTGGCTGCATTCCTTCCCTTTACGGGGGAGGTTGTCAGATACCCTAATAGGAGTTATAAATGTTACTTCTGAAAGTTATGTTCTTAAACCATTTGAATATGAGTATCTCCAATCTAAACTTAATGATAATGGAATTATTATTAGTTTCTTCGATATGGATTTAACTGGTGTTCGTGGTGCTCGTCGTCTTAGAAAAGATTATGGTATTATTCCTATTCTTATTCCTAGAATTTACGATGCTAAAGACTTTTCAGAACTAATAGAGAAGTATTCAAAGGAAACAATTAATCGGTTTATAGAAGAAACCGAAAAACTATTCGATTATGAATGATGAAGAACTTATTATAGATTTAAATAAATCAAAAACTCTTGATAGGATAGTTGTAAATAGATATGGTCGTAATAAAGCTATTTACAGCTATCTTTATATGTACCCTCTTAGTGATGTGGAGGAACGTTTTATTGATGAGATTAAACGTAAACTTAAAGAAAATGATAATGCGAATACTCGTATTAAACTTGCAGATGGTATTATCATAAGCATTTCTGATATTAAAGTTTACGGTGAAGTCGATCTTAACGATGCTAGTGATTGTCAAGTAATTAAAGAATTGCTTTATAAAGAAATCTATGAATGTCATCGTATTCCTAAAGGATTCGATTATAAGAATAATATTTGTACATCTAAAGGAAACTTTATTCAATGGACAGAAACAACTGATTATATAAAAGCGTTTCAGTATTATCATTCTCGAATTGGTAAACCTAAGAAGATATTAATCGTAAGACTAAGTAAAGATGGCGCTAGACGGTCGTAATGCTTTCAGTTATAAACTAGATGCTAGCGATATCCGTATGATTGAACATAATGCTAATAGTAAAGGTAGAGTTAATTATATGCAAGAACTTCTTGCTGAGATTGATCTACCTAATTATCGTTATCTTCAAACTATTCATTTTGGATATAAGTATAATATGGCTGCTCTTGTTTATCTTGGTTATGATAAGAAATTGCTTCAAAAAGTACATGAAGCTAATCTTGAATATGAAGTAACTAATCCTCCTATTATATATGATAAAACTAAGCCAAAGCCAGTTAAACTTAAACGTACTAAGGGAGAAAGTAAACGTGCTTGTGCCACCCCCGTAAGGAAAGGAGATAGTGATATTGTTCGTCTAATAAAGATAGAAGATAACACTGCTCTTAATGTTTCTCGTGAAACTGCTGTTGCTTTGTTTAATCAATTTAATGGTAAATATAGAATTGAAGAATTATGATTGATACTAAAGAAATTACTCTTTATAAGCGTAATGCCAAAGGACAACCAATCTTTTGGACTGCTAAAGTTATCGGAAACAAGATACAACTTAATTTCGGTATTGTAGGTAAGCAAGGAACTACTTGTGATTATATTCCTCCTAGAGGAGTTGAGAAAGAATGGAAAACTATTGTTGCCGCTAAACGTAGAGAAGGCGGTATGGAATTATCAGAGGTTCATGATACAGCTCCTTATATTTTAAGAGAGAATCTTTATCCTTATCTTGATACTTATCTTCCTAAGTATAATACTACTAATGAAGGTTTTGTTCTTCCTCAGCTTGCTAAAATCTATGAATTTGATCGTGAAGAAAGATTCTTTGGTCAAACTAAAATAGATGGTGTTCGTGCTAATGTCTCTGCTTATATGACACAAGA
>ULND01023088.1_pt1 | contig 19756 bp, 18 predicted proteins | sample 1951821 | NCBI WGS metagenome assembly ULND01 (sample SAMEA4835567, study PRJEB28245) | human gut metagenome | biome: gut microbiome; material: fecal sample | place: Denmark | collected 2008 | reverse complement strand
CTCATGCTCTCGTTGTCCTGGCAGAACTCCACCTTGTAGCCTACCAATGGCTCCACCTTCTCTTTAAACTCTCGCTCGCTGAAGCTCTCAAAAAAATAGCCACGAGCATCTCTAAACAGGCGAGGCTCAATAATGAGTACGCCTTCAATATCAGTCTTTATTACTTCCATTATATCAATTTTAATCGATTTGTATAAAAACGGGCTACTAGGCTCCATCACCGAAAAGTAGCTCAAAAAATGGGAGAGGGATCCGTTCGCCCGTATATCTATTATCTTATTCCATGTATCTTCTTCCATAAGGCAAACCAAGTTCTGAACAATGGTTCACTCAATGCCTCAGTAGGATAATGCTTTGCGAAGCGTAAGTTGCGCAAACTCATTCTGAGATAGCGATGAAGTTTGCCTTCATTTTCCTTGCTTCCAAGTCGAGTGTCATATTGGCCAAAATTGCCTCCTTGCATGATTTCAGCCAACAAAAAACGACCTTCATTCACATCAATAGGTGCAATCATTTTCTCCTTTGGTACCCCCAAAGCTTCATGCAGCACATACATCACAGCCCCAGCAAACTTCCATAAACCAAGATATTTCAGCTCACGCTGCAATGCCGTCAGATTCTTCACTCTTCCTTCTTCACTCTTCACTAAAACAAAGTAGTAGTCTATTAATTGACGTAAGCCAATACCCTCAGTGAACACATGGCGATAGAGATGAGAGAGGATATATATAACATTGAAGCTCATCGTTGGCACTGTAATTTCCCCATACCCATCTGGTAATGTAACTACATCCGAGCATTGCAAATCCATTACCATCCCGAACCATTTCTGCATCCTGCTATTATGAATAGGGAAAAACATATATGAAGGAGTAAAATGCACCTCTATTGCCGTTTTCATCACAGGGAAGTCTACATGGTGATAACGCATCACCTGATTTGGACACACCTTATTTATATATTGCATCACTCGTTTCCTGCCACCAGTGAGATAGATGTCTATATCTCCAGGCGTTCGCATATAAGGGTCAGGATAAAGCAACGCATTCCCCTGCCCCTTCAAGATGCAGTTAGCAAAGCCCGTGTTCTCGAAGTTCTGACAAACCTTCACGGAATCCTGAAACAGTCTGATATTCTGCTTCCGAATCATTTCCGCTATCACCATCCATTGCATCAGCAGCTTCTGCTCTGGTGCCAACTCCTTTGGCAACCGCCGGATACCATGAAACAGCACACCAAGCAAGGCCTGCATCTTGGCAATAGCATACAGCTCCTTCCAATCCGCTTCCTTCAAAGAATCAGGAATCTCCTTGGCTGAACCGATACAGAATCGCAAGAAATCAACGATAATCTTTTGTTGTTTCGACATAAAGTTGTATTTTGCACGTATGAAACAAGCCATACGCCTCATATTATCCTACATAGCCGCTATCATCCTTCTTCCGATAGCCTTGCTATACAAGTTCTTCCGAAGAAAGTAATCCTACTTTTTTCGGAAAGGATCCTTGTATATCCCCAGGAGCTGCTTACCGAAGTAATAGAAGAACTGCATGTCATCCACGAAGTAACGCTTGAAGAGGCGCTTTGGTTCCATACAGAAGCGATAAAACCATTCCAATGCAAGTTTTTGGAAAATCTTAGGAGCTCGCTTGATGTTGCCTGCTTCAAAATCAATAGTTGCCCCCAAAGCCATAAATACATCAATGTTAGGCAACTGATCCTTATACTTATAAATCCATTTAGTTTGTTTTGGATTTCCCAAACCAACTAAAACCACATTAGCAGACGATAGTCTAAGCATATCCATTATATGCTGGCATTCCTTCTCATCCTTCTCAAAACCAAATGGAGGAGAATAAGTTCCAACAATAATGTCTCGTCCAATACGTTTATTAATTTTTTCTTTAGCTACATCAGCAACACCTTCTTTTGCGCCAAGTAGGAAAACCTTAATATTTTCATCCTTAGCATGATAATCGCAATACATTGGGAAAAAGCTAGATCCAGGAATAGCCTCTTTCAATGGTTTGCCTGCAATAGAAGACATTAACTTAACCACCTTACTGTCACAAATTGAGAATTCTGCTTGTGAAGCATACTCATGAAACTCTTTATCATGCTGATGCTTCATAATATCGTCAATATTTGGAGTGACAAGAACTCCATGGGTTAAATTCTCCAGCAATTCTTGAGATGAGAGATTGTCAATTCTCACATTTAATAAATGAATTGATTCCATAAATTATCTTTTTATTTATCGATAAGAATTTGATTCAATACTTCCATTAAAGTACCAGCTTTATTCTCTTCCACCTTGATGCTCTTCTTAACTCTAGCATTCTCGCCAGCTTCCACATCACGATGGCTATCACCAATCATATAGGATTCTGACAAATCAATGTTGAAGTCTTTAGCTGCCTGCAACAAGAGTCCTGGCTTTGGCTTACGACAATCACAGTTGCACTTGTATTCTGGACGTTCACCCTCAAAGCCCTTATCGGTATGATGAGGGCAAACATAGATGGCATCTACGAAAGCACCAACCTTACCTAGTTCAGTTTCCATCTTATCATGAATGGTCTGCAACTCCTCAAAGGTACAATCTCCGCGAGCAATAACAGGTTGGTTGGTTACAACAATGGCAAGATATCCACTCTTGTTGATAGTCTTGATTGCTTCTGCAGCACCTTCAATCAACTCGAATTGCTCAGGCTTGGTTACAAAACCTACCATCTTATTGATAGTTCCATCTCTATCCAAGAATATAGCCTTCTGCTTGTTCTTTAAGTTGCGGGCATGAACCTTGCCGCTTTCGATATCCTTTTCTGTCTCATAAAATCTATCAGGAGTACCCATATCCTTGATATACTCTGGGGTATCGTAGGCGTAAATCTTCCCACTTGGAATATTTGGCTTCAATACATCACGATCGAGATCAATCTTATCTGGCGTCTCAGGATGGCGAGGAACAAAGTTCTTCATCGTTTCCTTCAAGAGTTCAGGAGAAATCAACTCAATACCTGCATTTACGCGGTTCTTGTAATAAGTACGCTCATCCTCCTTTGCCATCCAGCGGATTACTCGATGTGTATCCTCAGGCATACCACCAACTGTTTTAGGTGCATCAATCTCTGTTACCAACAAAGAACTGTCGTATGGATGTCCATTTGGATGAGCCACCAAACTTGCCCATGCCTGATGTTCCTTATGGAATGCAATGAAGCGGTTAAAATCCACATCAATGATAACATCACCACAAAGAAGCAAGAAGTCCTCCATTAACTGTGGCATTTTAAACAATGCACCCGCAGTGCCTAAAGGATGGTCTTCAACAAAATACTCAATGTTGACACCAAACTTACTACCATCACCGAAATACTCCTTGATTTTATCACCAAGATATCCGATAACGAGGATGATGTCTGTCAAACCACAAGCCTTCAGGTTATCAATCTGATGTTCCAAGATAGGCTTGCCACATATATTAATCATAGGCTTAGGTACATCGCTTCTCACGGAAGCGATTCTTGTACCCTTGCCACCTGCCATAATTACTACTTTCATAAGAACTTATAATTTTTTATAAACTATTTCACCTTCTTCTCGGATTAACATCATAGGAGAAGGTATAACAACGCTACTAGGAGGAACATCCTTAACAACTACAGCATTAACACCTATTGTAGAATTATCACCTATCGTAACTTTTCCACAAACTTTGGCACCTGCAGAAATTCGAACATTATTTCCTATTGTTGGACAACCATAACCATATTTCTTACTATCATTATAACCAATTGTTACCTGCTGATTTATCCAACAATTCTCACCTATTTTTTCTGCTGCTATAACAGTAGCAAATCCGTGTTGAATAAATGTACCTGCACCAAAATCCTCAGACTTTGTACAAATGTATAGGGTTGACAATGGTGGAATATAACTCAAAAGATGTTTTTTCTTTCCCATTCTAAGATAAAATACATTTCTATATTCCTTTACAAACATTAATAACCACATCAAATTTAAGAGTTTAGATTTGCCCCCCCATAATGGATTGAATTGATGTGAACATTGAACCCAACGAACAATATCTTTATCAATAATTTGCTTATTCTTAGCTACTAAATAGCATAGAATATGAGGAATTGTTATCCAACCAAAAAACAAAAAGAATGCTTTTCTCATATGATTAATTACCAAAGAACTTTTCTTCTAACATCAAGCACAAGCAATGATATACAGGAAGATGAAGTTCCTGTATCTTATAAGTCTCTGTCTCTGGGACATGGATACACACATCTGCGAATGTTTCCAATCTGTTTTCGTTCTGACCGGTCAATCCAATTACCTTCAATCCCTTAGACTTTGCAGCTACTGCTGCATAAAGTACATTTTTACTGTTACCAGAAGTTGAGATGCCCAAGAAGACATCACCAGCTCTACCCAAGCCATTCACCTGCTGAGCAAAAATCAATACTGGAACGGCATCATTCATAAATGCTGTCGTCAAAGAAGGTTCCCCTACCAATGAGATAGCAGGAAGTGAACCTTGCAAATGATCAGCCAACACAGTTCCCATCTCCGCATCAATCTGCATGAGTCTGTCAATCTGCGCTGCATAAATCTTGCGTTTCAGTCTAAACTCTTTCATCAACTCGCCCACGATATGCTCAGAGTCAGAAGCAGAGCCGCCATTGCCCGCTACGAGCAATTTGCGACCTGCCGCATAAGCTTCCTCTAATACCTGATATGCCTTCAAAATTTCCTCCTTACAGCTATCCAACTGAGGATAACGCTGCACCAGTGTTTCAATATGCTTTTCCATGAAGATTTACCTTTTTACTCTTTTACCTTTTTACCTTTCAAAGCAGTAACATCGTCTGTAGGATAAATCTTCCATCCGTGAGCACCACCATCAGAGAACTGGAATGGCATCACAAAACCATTGAGTTTCTTCAAAGCCTCTTCCACCTCCTTCTTACGGGTAGGTTCTACCACGAACATGATAAAACCGCCACCACCAGCACCAGATACTTTACCAGCCTTAGCACCAGCAGCCATCGCAACATCCATTGCTTCCTGAATCATAGGATTGGTGATGTTATTTGCCATCTTCTTCTTGTTTTCCCAACCTTCACGGAGAATGTCAGCAAATCCATCAATATCACCCTTCAAGATAGCAAGTTTCATATCCTTGGCACTCTGCTTAATCTTATGCATAGCTTCCACAGCATCATTGTCACCATGAGAGGTATTCTTCTTTTGTTCCTCAATGATGGCAGCACTACTACGGCTCTTGCCTGTAAAGTAAAGAAGCATACTTGCCTCCAACTCATCGATAATCCATCGCTTAATCTTCAAAGGATTTACGATGACGATATCGTTCTGCAAGAACTCCATATAGTTGAAGCCACCGAAAGCTGCAGCATACTGATCCTGCTTACCACCAGACAATCCCAAATCCTTACGCTCTATCTCATAAGCAAGTCGGGAAATCTCATAATCACCCAATGGCAATCCAAGCCACTCTACAAATGCCTTCAAGATACAAACCACCATGGTAGATGATGTACCCAAACCAGACCCTGCAGGAGCGTCATTGTAAGTAGTAATCTTAAAAGATTTTGCCCCAACGCCAAAATCTTTTACCACTCTATTATAAACACCCTTGATGAGACTTGCCTCACCATCAATCTCCAAACTTTCTGCCATCGGATAACTCTTGTTACAATGCGCATCAAACGCATTGATGGTTATCTGATTGTCATCAGTTTCTTCGATTGTACAATATGCATACAAATTAATTGTTGCATTCAATATCAAACCTCCGTATATATCGCTATATGGCGATACATCGGAACCACCTCCTGCCAAACCTAGGCGGAGGGGTGCTTTACTTCTTATTATCATAATTATTTTCTAATATTACTCAAAGTTAAGTTATTTTCATTCTAAATTTTCTGAATTTGCTTTATCAACAAATTAGAAATGCTATTCAATATAACACTAATTATACTACAACTAAAAATTAGAACAAGAATTATTAGGAATGAATACTTGAAAGACAACAGCCAATTCCTTAGAAATGGAAATGTTGAATAACAAATAAACGGATGTAAAAGCCATATATATAACGATTGCTTACCTAACCACTCGAAACTAACATTAACCCATTTACACTTATATAGTAAATTAAACCAAACGAAAACTATAGGAGCAAAAAATATCAATAATATGCCTTTTTTTAGTATACAAAGGAGAAATGATGCTAAAACAACTGATACTATCAACCCTAAATTACTAGTCATTACTGAATTATGCATCATTTTACTTTTAAAGATTGTAAATATCGAATATTTTGCTAATAGCATTCCAGCAGTATAGCATAGCATTCTGGCGCCGAACAAATAATACAAATGGTCGTATAGCTTGAAATATAAGGAACCCGCTAACATCTCGGGTATCTTTTTATGGAGTCCTTCTACAATAAAGAACTGTACTAAAACAAATAATAAAATCCATTTTAAAGAGACTCTATTTATCCACTTGAAAAAAACAGGAGACAACATCACATAGCATACATAAAACCAAGCATACCACCAGATACTTGTATAAGTATAATCAAGTGCCAAGAGATTCAGAATGAAATTAGATAAACTTCCAGGAATTGCCCCCCCACAAATAAGTCCAAAGACACTGACAACCAAAACGGACAAGGCAAAACAACTCATAAATTTCAAATATCGCTTGAAAACTTTTTTTCTTGTAAGACCTCCAATCTCTCCTTGCTTATAATGGGCATAACCATTACAAGCACAGAATAACGGTGCACAAATAGCACAAAGCCATCCTATATAATACAAGAAAGGAGTTCCATTAGGTAGTAACAATATTGGTGTACCCATAAATCCCTTACCAGAAACGCCACAGAACAAATGCAAAAATAACATAGTCAATATGGCAAGTCCTTTCGTTATCTGAATATCATTACTCGATAATTCCAAAGTCTTATTTCCTTTCATTTCTAAATATTCTTTTTTATTAAATCATAAAGTATGTTAGCCGATTTCTCCCAGCTATATTTATTCAAAGCATGATTAGCATCCCCCACAGGATGTTTAAGTAAATTATCCAAATTTACCCCCATATAATCATCCGGTTTTATATAATATGCTGAGTCTTCATATATTTCTGGCAGACAAGACGTGTTTGAAACAATTATCTTACACCCCAAAGCCAAAGCCTCCAATGGAGGTATTCCAAAACCTTCATACAAAGACGGAAGAACAAATGCTTTACAATGTATCATCAAACTTTTGATTTCTTCATCAGTTATATAACCCGTAAAAATTATGTTGCCAGGAAAAACCTCATTCTCAAAATTCTTATCATAGCTATTTTCTCCTGATACGACAAATAAATCTTCCTTATTCTTAATGGCATTAACTATAATCCAACGTATATTCTTGTGCGAAACTCTACTTCCTAAAGTGAAGATATAAGATTTCTCTTTCAAATTATATTTATTCAATATGCTATCGTCACTATGAAAACGAATAATGTGCTGCCAAGCATTTGGTACAACTGTTATAGCATTTAAATTCTTATGATATAATCTAGCTATATCTTTCTTCGAAGTCTCACTCACCGTTATGAGAGCTTTAGCCCTTCTTACAACCCAACGTCTTTGCATCAACTTTATAGGCTTTCTTATAAATTTGTTAAAAAAACCAATGTAAGCAGAATCCACTAATTCTGGAATACAATCATGAACACATGTAATTCCTTTTACTTGCAAAGGGAATGCTTGCGTCAAATCGACTAACAAAGCTTTATGAGACTTTATATATGTTGGCAAAGAAGAATGCTTCCATTTCAAAATTGCCTCATCACCATATTTTACTATCTTGATTCTGTTTAGATGTGGAACATTGACTGTATAAATAGGAGTCAATATAATTACATCATCACTCTCATCTACTATTTTATCTAATTCAGCTAATAATTCTGATGCATAACGACCTACACCTCCCATTCTTGTAAATGCGAGATAATCGCCATTAATAACAACTTGTCTCATAGGCTTAAAATATATGAATAAAATGTACTATTAGAATTCAAAACGCTCTCTTGTAACTTATAAGATAGTTTATGAATTTGTGTAAGTTCTGAAATATGCGCATATTTATCATCACTAAAAGGTTCATCAAGCGCGTTAAATAATAAATGACTATAGTCACTATTAGCATAAGGCATTGCATCCAGCAGCTTATTCTTTTCCAAAACCATTGTCATTACAATATAACATAACAGGTATTCCATGACATACTTTTGCTTGGTCCAATAAGCAAACATCACATTGCGAATTTGGCGCATACAATCATTATTTTTAGAACAATGTATAAACCAGCTTGAAACCCAGGCTGGATTTTCAATCAATCCGAAAGTATCTCTAAAAGCAAAGAAATTACTTTTTTTTACATAGTCAGGGATTGGTGCAGATAAAAAAACGGTTGAATCTATCCAAGTTCCACCAAAATGCTCCAAAAGAGAATAACGCACCAAATCAGAAAAAGCAGCAGATGACATATTGCCATTTTTCACTAACTTCATTATATAATCAGGCATTTTTACATAATATTCCAAATTTGCTTCAGTTAAGATAATTAATTTGCCCTTTTCATACTTCTGCTGTGACTTAATACAAGCTTTAACTATTTCTGGAGCAGTTTCTATACCCTGTTTCCAATATACCCAAACGGGATTTTCGATTTCACAAACGCCAAAGTCTAATCCGATTGGATTAACCAGAGAGTATTTTTCTACATAGGGTTTCAAAAACGCCTTTGCTTTATAATAATAAAGAATTTTTCTATTTTCTTTATCCTTAATCCAATGTAAAGGCATCGCCATAAAGGCTCCTCGTACCAATCCATACTTGTAGCCATAGCGCTTAAAATATTCTTTAATTCCAATATTCTTAAATCCTGCCATAAAGTTTATTTAATTTACAAAGACAACACTTTTTCCCATCGTTCCACAATTTTATCTAAAGAGAAGCGATGACTCATATCTATAGCAGCCAAAGCCATTTTTTCTCTTTTATCACTGTCAAGCATCAATTCTTTCATTCTTTTATAAAAAGCAAATATGTTTCCGTTTTCAACTAAAAAACCATTTTTACCTTGCTCTATAATTTCATGAAAGGAAGTTGTGGTATCAAAAACAATCGGAACACAGCCGAGCTGTTGAGCTTCTCCTAAAGTCATCGGCCAGCCTTCAAACATTGATGTCATCATAAATAAGGAACTTTCTTTATAATATGATATAGGATTCTGTTTTCCTTCAAATGAAACTCGCTTCAATCCCAGGTGTTTAACCATTTTTTTATAATCACTTTCGGAATCACCAAATCCAACAATCTTTAGCGACCAATCTTTTAACTTATCGTCGTTTTCGACTTCATTCCATACCTTTATTGCCAATGAAATTTTTTTTTGGGTTTCTTCTAAGCGTGTGACAATCAAAACAATACGCTCTTTATTTTTAATTTTTTCATCTGGCAGATACTCATCAAAAGAAACAGCATTTGGGATAGAAACAAACTTATCTGCTTGATTCTGAATATTGCCAAACTTACAATACTCATCTATGTAACCAGCAGACAAAAGTACGATTTTATCACAAGAAGAATAAGCCAATTTATATAATCGTTTAAACTTATTATCCATATACGGTTTGAAGACTGGATACAGGACAATCTTCGCAAATGCCTTCAATTTAAGCTTTGCTATACTTTCATATTGGAATTGCTTCCATAAAGCATGAAAATCATTTAAATAAGGCTCACATGCAGGCGCAAAGTGATGCACAAAATAGAGTTTTGGTGAATAATCAGACATTTTACAGCCTTTGATTACCTGAGAAATTAAAGTGAAGCAGCCTTCAAGAATTACTCTATCAATTTTTTTATCATTGATAATATCCTTTACTTTAGAAAGTGAACAATCATCAAAAACAGCATCAAATTGTGTTTTTTGAAACTGTTGACCTATTGCCTTTTCAAACAAGCTAAAGCATTTATGACCTTTTTTTCTCAATTCATTACTGATTCGGGCAGTGGTTCTTTCCGTTCCACCCTTTTGCTCCGAAACTTCAAAAACAGTTACAAATAGAATATTCATAAATTATAACATCTTATAAAATTCAATATATTTATTGGCTATAATATCCCAAGATTTATCCGATGCATAATATTCATCAGAAATAAATTTTTGCATTTTCAACAAATTGTTTTCATTTTCTAAAATTGATATAATAGTATCTGCCAACTTATCAGAGTTCTTAGGTTGCACTAGCAAACCGCTCTTTCCTTGTTCAACCATTTCAGGTAGACCACCAACATTTGTTGCTACTACTGGCTTAGAAAAGCTATAACTGGTATTTATTACTCCACTTTGGGTAGCATCAGTATAGGGACAAACAGAAATGGTGCAATCATCAAACAACTCTGCCATTTGTTTAACACCAATGTATTTATTTATAATCTTGATCCAGTTTTTGGAAGAATATTTAGCTATGTCAAAATAGAAATCACCTCCACCAGCGATAGTTAATGTAACCCCAGGAAGAACCTCATGTACTTTAGTCATTGCCTCGCAAAGATACTCTACTCCTTTATATGGTGAAATTCTCCCGAAAAATAAGACATTAACTTTTGATTTCTTTTTCCGTGGAACAACAAACAATTGCAGATAGTCAAATCTTCCTATGCTGTTTATCAAGATATTATTCTCTTGTATTTTATATCGAGAAGAAAATTGTGACTTTTGTCGAGCGTTGAGTAATACGAATTTCTTTATAAGTTTAAAAGCAATATTACGAAAAAAAGATCGTCTTGCAAAAGATTCTCCAGTATGTGGAAATGGATCATGCATTGTCAAAACCATTTTCTTTCGCCACTTATACAACAATAAATTATTTATATAAGGAGGTTCAAGTAAGTGTATCACATCTGGTTGTATTTCTTGGAGTTTTTTATCAACAAGATGAGCCAGTCGCAACGTCTTATAATTAATTGAGCTTTTCTCAGCTCTATTTACGATGTAGACGTTTGACATGTCTATGTAATTTCGGTACACATCCAATTCAGGATATGCATCAGGACTCAACAAACAACTATTAGGATTCTGTACATTTATGTCTATCAAGGTTGAATGCAACTCTCTACAATCAACATTTAAGAAATAATGTACTTCATGTCCCATTTGCTGATACTTTCGAATCAAAGGAAAATCAGTATCAGCATAACATGATTTAGAAATATAAGCAATCTTCATATTCAACATTTTTTAATTTTTATACATCAATGACTTTCCAAAAGCAAGCAATAAAGTTTTTGATTGTATACTAAATTTACCCATGTTTACCAACCAATAAAACATCTTGTATTTATGGCGTCTCATATCTGCAGCCAAGACATGAGATTGTTTCTTATGGAAATCAATCTTTAAGTTTTTGAGCAAGTCTTGCTTATATAAAATATCTACATCATTTTTACAATCATACTCATTTACAAATTTTTCCTTCCACTCGATTTCCTGATGAACAGCCAATAATTTGGGAATCGGAGTTCCTGTATTGGTTATGGTTTGAGAATTTACACGATATTGGAAAACGACCGTTTGAGTATTTGCCACTCCATTCTTAGAGGCACCAATAAAGGCAGAAATATCATCACTTCCCCATGCTAAAGGAAGTTTGTAAAATCCTCCATTCTCCAACAACCATTTTCTATTAAAACAAAAATCGCCAATATATTGGTAGGTATAAGAAAACATACGATGCCACATTAAAGATAGAGCCGATTCATATTCACAACGATGCATTGTAATTTTAACAGGAGTAGAATTCTCGTCAATAATTTCGGTCCATCCATGCAGAAGTCCTATGTCCGGATACTTTTCCAAAAGCTTTGCATATTCTTCTAAGCAATTAGGCATAAGCTTATCATCATCGCCCATGCAAATTACATAGTCACCTATTGCAAGCCCTAAGCATTTGTTCCAATTATCAACTACGTTTAAAGCACCTATATTACTATCATTTACATAATAACGTATTCGTTTATCCTTAATTTTTTTTACTATTGCGTTTAAATTCTCAGGCGAATCGTCATTCACTATTACTAACTCGAAGTTAGGATAACTCTGCGAAAGAATACTATCTATACACTCTTTTAAATAAGCAGCCTTATAAGCTGGTATCAATATAGAGAATTTTACCTTGTTCATTCTGATGATTTTAGTTTATTTATTTGAATTGATTTATCAGTCAAATATAATACACAGCACAATGTCATAATATGGTGGGTGGAATATCCAAAATGATGAAGCATGATGGAAGTAACCAACATATAGAGAATATACATTTGCAAATATACAGCTATGTATTTTCGTTTTTTTATAGTGTATGCAAAAAAGACTATTATCACTAGCACATAAAATATCCCATACAAACTATACATACCAACAATACCTATGTCTGCACGGTAAAGCCCAAAGTCCTCCAAACGAGCGATTTCCATCCCATAAGCAGAACGTCCGGGGTCTCCATTTCCTATAATCGCTGCCAACAAACTCCCATTATTATATTCTAAGCCATAATAATTGTAGGCAATAAAACGAATGTAATTCTCATCCATATCCTCCGTCATTTGGATGTAATCACCAAACAAAGTCTCAAAGTTCAAATAAATGAAGCCCCCTATTGCAATTAAGCCAAGAATTACACCTATTTTTATTTTATGCTTAACCCACAAAGCATAAAACAAACATCCCAAAGCGGCAGCAATGATTTGGCGTGTTGCTAACATATAAATTCCAACAAGTCCTAACAATATGCCAAGCAAGAATATTTTTCGGTTTTTCTCTATATATTTTTGAAAAGAATAAAACAATAAGAGAAGTCCGAACTCACGTCCTTCCATATTTAACCTGTAAATTCCATTTCTGATTTCTATTGCTTTATCTCTTGTTTCAATGCGAGTAGCAAACCAAATATGTGGATAAGTAAATTGTTGGATGATTTCCATTGCACACCAAAACACCCCAAAACACAAACATATTTTTAAAATTATTTTATAATCAACTTTCCATATATACAGAAGATAAAAGAATAAATACGTCAAGCTATATGAAGTTTGCAAAATTCCCTCTGCTAATGATTGGTTATGTATGACCGCAGCTCCAAAATCACTTAAGAATGGTAGCATCATAAGGAACCCCACAATCTTAGAAATAGGAGTCACTGGCAGTTTTTTATGCTCTGCAAGCACAATCAAAGCCATTAATAGGCATACAGCCTTTACCATATAACCTCCCCAAGTGCCATTCCATCCTATAAAAGAAAAGCACTGAGAGAACAAGAGTATCAATAAGATAATTAAAAATACGCGAGACTTCATAAAATTATATAAACATTAACGGAATCCAATGTATACAGTAAATTTGCATTGAATATTTACCGACAATATGGAATCCTATTTTTTGAAATGGCATATATTGGGAAACTTTGTTCCATACAACGATTGCACAAATTGAATATATTATCCAAAGTAAATAATAACCATAATACAAATGATTAGACCTCATTCCAACAAATGAAGGATATAGCACAGAGTGGGCGTAAATCAAGCACAAGAGAAACAATATGGGGGGTAATTTTGTCAAATGATTTTTCACAATGTATCCTAAACTCATAAAGCACACACCCGAGCAGGTATTTGCCAGTATATATGGCTTATCAACTTCAAACAAATGCAAGCCAAAGGCAAAAGATAAGGCTACAAATCCGATGATTTCATTTCTTATTCCATGATTTGCCAAATAGTTATACACCAATCTACTTAAGAAAAGAGTAAGCAAGAACCATAACGGAAGATTGCCATAAACGGAACCTTGCCCCAAAAACTCTCTTACAGGATAAAGCATATTCCATTCAAATGTTCCTGTACAGTAAGAATGAACGCAATATATTGCTTGCCCTATTAAAGAATAAAAAAAAGAAAGGCTTCACGAATTTAACCACTCCTTTTTGTAATTGTACTTGGTTGCTCGTCAACTTGAAATAGTAACCTGACTTAAAGAAAAACCAAGGCATAAAGAAATAGAAAAATCGTTCCAACATCGAATACAAGGATGATTCTGTCATATTTAAATGCTGGCATATGTGGGTAAAAACCATATATAAAATCAGAATACCAGCCATACTAACTGTTGCTAAATCTCGTTTCATGACTTTTGAATTAATAACCTATAAACTTTTCTTGGAATTCTATATATATAAGTCCATACATGTAAATATACTTTCATTTGCTTTACAAGCATAACAGACCATAAAGTGAGATGTATTGCTTTTAAATATCCATGTTTTTTATATAGCTTAACAAATTTGTAGTTAAGTTTATGCCGTTTAAAAGGCTCCATAAGCGATGGTCTATATTTCAGTCGCTCCTCATAATTTCTTTCGACATTAACCAAATCGTATTGAGCCTCAGAAACTTTCTTGTAAAAATCCTCACCTTTAGGAGTATTTATCAATACAGAAGAAACATTGTTTGTAGGATAACTAAAAGGGACTTCTCGACCTAACCCTATAAAATCACCGATAGTTATATCTGAAATACGCTCTGGGCGAGCATAGTTACAGGTATAGCAATTCTCTCTCATTGTTATTCCTTTCAAAAAGCCGGTAATATAGTATTGCTGAGACTCGGAAAGGCGAAGTATTTTTTCACGATAGTTGGTCCCTGGGAATAACTTTCGACTGTCTTTATTCCATAAAGTCAGTCGATAGTTATTCCCATCGTTACCTCTAAAACGTATATCTTTAATACCTTTTGTATGATATTTCTGAGAAAGCCATCCAACCTCCTCCATTAGATATTTCGTTGGACTAACACCATGGCAAATCAGATCTACGGTAATCAAATTTTCATATTCCTTTCGCAAGAATCCCATCAAACCAGCTACTTGGCAAGGAGTTCCCACAAATAACACCATTCGACCATCGTTCAAAAAAGCCTTGACTTTTTGGAAAGTTTCATTTCCAACAATACTCTGCACATAACGAGACCCTTTAAAATAATCCAAATCCAAGACGCTTTCCGTATAAGTCATAATCGGGACTAAGGAATCATTATAGCGAGAACCAAACACAACACCACCTATACCTAAAACGTATTCAGACAAGATTGTACCAATACCACCAGAGGCACATATCTTTCTTTTTTCACTGTCCTTTATCCAAGAAGCATAACAAGTCTTAGGATAATGAAACGCCAACTCAAGGTTATTAGGACAAACTTTAGAGCATAAGCCACATTGAATACATTTGTTTTCATCAACTATAGGGTGTAATGCTCCCAATTCATCTTCCCTCATGCTTATGCAACGACGCTTACAAGCATTTACACAAGCTGCGCAACCAGTACATTTTACATCTAAACAAATCTTCATTTATCTACTGCTTAACATTTTACGAATATCAACTATTTTAAAACACTGCAAAACAAACACATACGGTACAAACCATAGTAATGTTTTGACAACACACACCAATATGTTGGAAATACGACTATTATCATTACCTACTATCATTTCAGAAACAGGCATAAAATAAACTAATATGAACAACAAACAAGCTACAGCTGTTGGGGTGGCAAAGCATTTCGCCATTTTTAGACGGTTCAATTTTAAAAGCTTTTTATAAAATGAAACATAATAAAGCCCTATCACTACTGACGTATATAAAAAATATGAAACAATAGCAGATCCAACCTCCAAATATTTACACAAAAAAGCATTCAGCACCATGGAACAGATACAGGCACAAGCCGTTACTCTTACCAACAATTTAGTTTTTCCGTGTGCTAAGACTAAAGCATTGCTAGGAGTAGTATGCATTTGTATATAAACTGTCAAGCACCATACGACTAACCATTTAGACAAACCAGCATACTGTTCACCAACATAAGCAGTCAGGACTTCTTTAGCACATAACATAAACGGAAAGCACATTAGAGACACAACAACTGTTGTGTACGTAGTCCAGTGATATGCAAAATTACGCATAGTTTGCGTATCGCCTGTAGCTACCATTTCTGATGTCTTGGGCAAGAATACGCCAGAAAAAGTACCTCCTATCATTATTATCAGTTGCGGAACTACTTCCAAAATTCTAAACTCAGCAACAACAGATGCACCATCTTGGGCAAATATACTTAACAAAATCGGCCTTGACTGTGTGGCTGTCACTTGAAACAACGTTAATGCAAAAATTGATACACTAAATGCTAAAACTATTTTAAAATCTCCCCAGTACCATGCTGGTAGAAAATCCTGTAACAAGCCATCTCGTTTACATTTTATAGCGTATGGAATACATGCTAAAGCTATTATCAAAGTAAGCAAAAAGAAATAAGTTGTAAGCTGTATATTCGCAAGAAAAACAACTGCCACAGCAACCGCTTTCAGTATGGTCTGTACACATTGTATCTTCATCGTATAAGCCATCTGTTTATCGGCAATCAATAATTGATTAAATACTGTGGTTCCCCAACTACATACACTAAACAATGCAATTATGCAAAGACATGCACGTATTTGCATAAACTGAGCATGTGTCACAGCAAAAAGATGCTCTCCCCAAAATGCGACACCTAACAACAAGAACGCATTAATAACAGCTATAACCAAATAAAAAGTTATATTAGAGCGAGCAACGCGAAATATCTTGTCTATTTTACCTTCTGCCTTCCATTGGGAATAAAACTTTACTGTTCCCACATTCATTCCCAAGTCCATCACACTCATATATCCATTACAAGCAGTGGCTATAGATAACAAGCCATACTCTGCCTTGCCATAATACCCCAACAAAAGAGGAACTGTAATAAAACCTAGTACTGCATTTAGGATTTTGGCTAAAGTACTCCAAAACAAAGAAGATATATAATAATTATTTTTTCCTAACATTATTTTCCTATAGCATTTATCAAATAATCATTTGACTTTTTTCTATCTACATCCAATATTTTCATCACTTCATCATATACTATACTTGATGTCCACTTTGCATGCACCTTTTCATATAATCTATCCATAAGTTTGTAATGAGATAAAATGTCATAAATACGAGAATTCTGCGAGTTTTTTTCTGTATCCAAGAATCTTTTGAAGACAACAAAGTCTTTGGATAGATTTATTGAGAGTGCTATTGCATGAAAAGAATCTGTACATACAAAGTTCGCCCTACGGATTAAATCTACAAATTCTATTGGACTTGCATAACGATATATAACAGTTTTATCAATCTCCACGTTTGGATTTTCTGCAGATGGAATTATTATAACATCCTTGATACCAGTTTTAGCTACAACATCGTGTAACTGTTCTTTATACCAACAATTATTTGCTATCAAATAGCATAAAATATATTTCTTAGGTAAGTCTATTTCATAAGTGGAATCGTTGCATAAATCTCCCCAATCTTCCGAGGTTAAGAGAAATGTGGGGTCTAACACCTGTATAATATCAGAACGACCAGTTAATTTAGATAAGACATCTACTCCAGTTTGTTCCCTTACACCAATATAAGAAAATTTATTTATCAATTCTTTTACTTGTTCCTGATATTCGATTGGAATATATGAAAGACCTATACTCGAAGCATAAGCTATTCGTTTCTTATCCCCTGCAAAATCCAAGAACATAAAAGGTTCAAACTTATGTATAACATTCCAAATTTGGTCACTACCTGTGACAAACATATCCGTGTTCATCACTATTCGCTTAAAATTCCTCATGCTATATGGCGTCTTTATTTTATAATACCTATGTATAAATCTATATAATTTCAAGCCATTATACGGATTTGACAGCGCATATTCATGTTTTCTTCTAAATTCTTCATATCCAAAGAAATATAACACTTTTTTTACTAACTCTTTAATCGGATTTGAAGGAATGCATTGCATTGGAAAATACACGTCATGCCCCATCATTTGCAGTTTCCTACAAAGAGCAAAAGACTGTAATGTAGTTCCGAAATTTCCCATTCCTATCCAGGTTACCAATCCTATTCTCATAAAATGATTTTTAATCTAACAATAATTTTATATTCTGAGCATGTAGCTGATTTGCAGTGGGTATAATCATAGTATTCCACTCCAAGAGTAATCAATAAGACGTAAGTATCGGTATCACCGAATATTACCAATAAGCTTATGAGTTTTAGCCCTCCAACAGCTAATGAACAGTATAGATTATACCATGATTTGACTAAATTTTAATTATATTTATCGTTTCTAAAACACCAAATTCTTTCTTAATGTTTCGTCTGTTTCGCTGAGAATAGAAAGCAGATACTTGCCATAGTCATTCTTCAACATAGGCTGTGCATTCTCTCTCAACTGTTCTGCAGTAATCCAACCTTGGCGGTATGCGATTCCTTCCAGACAAGCCACCTTCAAGCCCTGGCGTTTCTCCAAAACCTCAATAAAGGTAGATGCCTCTGAAAGGGAATCATGGGTTCCGGTATCGAGCCAGGCAAATCCTCTAGCCATGGTCTGTACCTTCAGCTGCTTATCCTTCAGGAACTCCTGGTTTACTGTTGTGATTTCCAATTCACCACGAGCAGATGGTTTGATATGCTTTGCTACTTCTACAACCTTGTTAGGATAGAAGTATAAACCTACCACAGCATAGTTGCTCTTTGGATCTTCAGGCTTCTCTTCAATGCTCAGGCAATTGCCTTGCTCATCAAACTCAGCAACTCCATATCGCTCCGGATCACTTACACGATAGCCAAAAACGGTAGCCTTGTTGTTCTGCTCAGCATCTACTACTGCTTGATGCAGCATCTGATTTAATCCTGCACCATAGAAGATATTGTCGCCCAATACGAGGCAAGCAGAATCATTACCAATGAATTTCTCACCGATAATGAAGGCCTGGGCTAAGCCATCTGGTGATGGCTGCTCAGCGTACTCGAACTTCACACCTAACTGGCTTCCATCGCCTAAGAGGCGTTTGAAACCTGGCAAATCAAATGGTGTTGAAATAATGAGTATCTCACGGATACCTGCCAACATCAATATTGATATTGGGTAATATATCATCGGTTTATCAAAAATAGGAATCAGCTGCTTGCTGATACCCTTTGTGATGGGGTACAAGCGTGTACCGCTACCACCTGCTAATACTATTCCTTTCATTGTCTTAATGTTAAATGATTAGAATCTTGTTTACTTGTATAAATCTACATTGATGTCGAATGGACTATCAAAGTCTTTCAGCATAGCATGTTTTGTATCTTTCTCAGAGAGATTGGCATGCTCTGTAGGAATCTTCCAATCAATACCGAGGGTATCATCGAGGATAGAAATACCTCCATCTGCCTCTGGATGATAGAAGTTATCACACTTGTATTGGAAAACTGCTGTTTCTGAGAGAACGGCGAAACCATGAGCAAACCCCTTTGGAATGAAGAACTGGACATGATTGTCTTCTGTCAGTTCTACAGCCACATGCTTGCCATAGGTTGGTGATCCTTTGCGAATATCCACAGCTACATCGAGTACTCTACCTTTTACGCAGCGAACTAGTTTGCTTTGTGTATATGGTGGGCGCTGGAAGTGCAAGCCTCGCATCACACCATAGCTGCTCATAGACTCGTTGTCTTGGCAGAAGTGAAC
>ULND01024214.1_pt1 | contig 21584 bp, 20 predicted proteins | sample 1951821 | NCBI WGS metagenome assembly ULND01 (sample SAMEA4835567, study PRJEB28245) | human gut metagenome | biome: gut microbiome; material: fecal sample | place: Denmark | collected 2008 | reverse complement strand
ATTATATAGTTTTTTATATAGGAGTTGCTATTTTGAAGCTTTTGGCGATTGACGGAAACAGCCTTATTAACCGCGCTTTTTACGGAATAAAACTTCTTTCAACCAAAGACGGGAAATACACGAACGCAGTCTTCGGTTTTATAAATATTTTAAATAAGCTTATAGACACGGTTTCTCCCGACGGGGTCGCCGTGGCTTTCGATCTTAAAAAGCCGACTTTCAGACACGAAAAATATGCCGAATACAAGGCGGGCCGACATGCTATGCCCGAAGAGCTCAAAGATCAGTTCCCGATAGTGAAAGAATGGCTTAATGCCGCAGGATATTCCTGCATTGAGTGCGAAAGATATGAGGCTGACGATATTTTGGGCACCCTTTCCCTCGCCGCCGAAAAAAACGAAAACGAATGCGTTATAGCAACAGGCGACCGTGATTCTCTGCAGCTTGTTTCGGATAAAACGAATGTTTTGCTTGCAACTACGCGTATGGGGAAAACCGAGGTAACGGTATACACACCAAAAGAGGTTAAAGCTAAATACGGGCTTATCCCGAGCGAGCTTATCGACCTTAAAGCGCTTATGGGCGACAGCTCCGACAATATAAAGGGCGTTGCCGGCATAGGCGAAAAAACCGCCACCGACCTTATTTCAAAATACCACAGCATTGATAATATCTATGAAAATTTAGATTCTCTTGATATTAAGCCCGGAATTAAAGCAAAGCTTGAAGCAGGAAAAGACAGCGCATATTTAAGCCTCTTTTTAGGCACTATCGACCGCAATGCACCTATCGATACCGATTTCAATTCCTATAAAATAAGGCCGTGCGACAAAGAGCATTTAAGCGTTTTGATGACGGATCTTGAATTTTTCACGCTTATGAGCAAAATGGGAATAAAACCGAAATCAAATTCGCCTGAAGAGATAAAAAAAGAATATTCGGTTATTAAATACTCCTCTGCTTTAAAAGGCGAGTTCGATCTTATAATTGGCGAGGAATTCGCCGCCTGCAATGACGGCAAAGTGTTTTTACTGAAAAAGGAAGAAGCAGCAGAAATTCTTAAAAATGCGAATATCAAAAAAAGAGTATATGATTCAAAATCGGTGTATAAAGCTTTTTCGGAAGTTGAAAATATCAGCTTTGATACCTCTCTTGCCGCTTATTTATTCAATCCCTCTTCAAACAACTATTCGCTTTCCCATTTAAGCGAAATTTTTTCTTTAGACGAAATAATTCTAAAAGGCGATGAGCAAAGCGACGCTTTAAAATCCGCTGCTATATTAAATGCGGTGAACGATATTTTAACCAAAAAGCTTGAAGAAAGCAACGAAATAAAACTTTTAAAGGAAATAGAAATTCCTCTTTCAAGAGTACTCGCTGAAATGGAGAAAACCGGATTTTTGGTAGACAGCGAAGGTCTTAAAGCAGAGGGCAAAGAGCTTGATATAAAAATAGCAGAGCTTAAAAAGGAAATATTCTCGCTTTCAGGCTGCGAATTCAATATCAACTCGCCTAAGCAATTAGGAGAAATTCTTTTTGAAAAGCTTTTGCTTCCCTCGAAGAAAAAGACAAAAAGCGGATACAGCACATCTGCCGATGTGCTTGAATCTTTAAAATATGACTATCCGATAGTAAAAGAAATTCTTGTCTACCGCAGACTTACAAAGCTTAAATCTACCTATTGCGACGGACTTTTAAACGCTGTGGCACAAGACGGAAGAATTCACACGACTTTTAATCAGACCGAAACGCGGACAGGCAGAATAAGCTCGCTTGAGCCGAATTTGCAGAATATTCCGGTTAAAACCGAAGAGGGCAGAAAATTAAGAAAATATTTTATTGCTAAGGACGGATATGTGCTTTGCGATGCGGACTATTCACAGATAGAATTAAGAGTTCTTGCGGATATGGCTGACGATAAGGCTATGATAGAAGCTTTCAATTCCGATGAAGATATTCACACCGCGACTGCCTCGGAGGTTTTCAATATTCCGAAGAGTATGGTCTTGCCGATTATGAGAAGCAGGGCAAAAGCCGTGAATTTCGGAATTGTTTACGGTATCGGCGCTTTCTCTCTTGCAAAGGACATCGGAGTAACACGCGCAGAGGCGGACAGGTATATAAAAAATTATCTTGAAACCTACAAGGGAGTTTCCGATTATATGGAAAACGCTATAAAAGAGGCGGAAAAAAACGGATATGTTACCACTCTTTTCGGCAGAAGAAGATATCTCCCCGAGCTTTCTTCATCAAATCGGAATATAAAAGCTTTCGGCGAAAGAGTCGCAAGAAACGCGCCTATTCAGGGCACGGCGGCAGACATAATAAAGATCGCTATGATAAGGGTTTTTGAAACTCTTAAAAAGGAAGTTCCGAGCGCCAAACTTATTTTGCAGGTACACGACGAATTGATAGTGGAAGCAAAGGCGGAAGACGCAAAAAAGGTCTGCGAAATATTAGAACGCGAAATGAGATCTGCCGCAAAACTTAAGGTGGAGCTTAAAAGCGAAGCCCACAGCGGAAAAAATTGGTTGGAGGCAAAAGGATAAAATGATAAAGAAACTTTATAAAGATTTTAATAAAAAGGCTGTAACATTCAGTTTCGACGACGGAGCAAGTGAGGATACAAGACTTTTATTTCTTTTTAATAAGTACGGATTTAAGGCGACATTTAATATAAGTTCCTTAAAATGCAACAACCCTTCTTTTGCTATAACCGACGGAAATTCAAGCTATTGGGAAAATTCCGACGAAGTAAGGCAGTTTTTCTCAAACCACGAGATAGCCACCCATTCTCTTACGCATTTTAAGCCATCCGACGCAGATGAGGAAACCTGCGACAGGGAAATAATGGAAGATATAAAGAATTTGGAAGAAATTGCGGGTTATAAAATAAGAGGGTGCGCGGCGCCTTTCGGCGACTGCCCCGATAAATTTTTAAATGCGCTGAAAAAATACGGCATTGCCTATAACAGAACAGTATCAAGCACTTTCGATTTTTCTTTACCCGAAGATTTTCTTAAATGGAGTCCGACGGCGCATTTTTCATTCTGTGCGGACAGTCAGAAAAAACATCTTACAGACGTTTTTTTAAATACAGATAAAGAACTTGCCCTGTTTTATATCTGGGGCCACAGCTTTGAAATGAGCAGGCTTGCGTGCAACAGAGAGAGATGGTGCGATGAAAAGCACAGATGGCAGGTTGTGGAAAACGAAATTTTTAAAAAGCTATCGGGAATAGACGGAATATGGTATGCAACAAATATTGAAATTTGCGATTACATCTCGGCGCTGAGAAATGCCGAAATCACAGATAACTGCATTAAAAACCCGACTGAAACCGAGCTGTTTTTTGAAATTGACGGCAAAAATGTTTCAGTAAAGCCTGATTCCGAGGTTAAGTTTTAAATGAAAGTCGTTTTCATATGCACGGGCAACACCTGCCGCTCGCCTATGGCGGAAGCATTGCTGAAATCTAAAAATTTAAGCGGACTTGAAATTTCAAGCGCAGGGCTCAGCGCATTCTGCGAGCCCGTTTGTGAAAAAGCGAAAAGCGCCGTTTTAAAACTCGGAGCGAAAATCACTAAATCGAATTCAAGCTTAGTTACTTATGACGATCTTAAAGCCGACAAATTAATTTGTATGACTTTTTCTCATATGCAGGCTCTGCTCGAAGCGGGCGCAAAAAAAGAAAATGTTATAGTTTTAAGTAATGGCATTTCCGATCCTTTCGGCAAAACGCAGGAAACTTATGATCGCTGCGCAAAAGAGATAAACGAGGCTATCGATAAGCTTCTTTTCAGCGGATTTTTCGCACCTTTTAAAATTTCATCCGCTAAAGAAAACGACGCTTTAAATATCGAAATTTGCGAAAAAGATATATTTTCAAGACCGCTTAAAGAAAAATCCGTTATAGACTCATTAGAGCATAACAGTGAATTTTTTAAAGCCGAGGAAGACTCGGAATTTGCAGGGCATATAGGAATAAGCACCGTTTTAAAAGAGGGGTGCATTTTCACACTTGCCGTGAAAGAAAAATTCAGAAAGCAAAATTGCGCGGCTCTGCTTTTAAACAGAGCAATAAAAAAAGCTTTTGATGAAAAGCTTGAATTTTTGACTTTGGAAGTGCGGGCTTCAAATGATAAAGCTATTTCGCTTTATGAAAAATTCGGATTCAAAATCGAGGGAAAAAGAAAAAATTTCTACGATTTACCTAAAGAAGACGCTATAATAATGACGAGAAGGTTTAATTTTTAATGTTAATTCTTAGTATTGAATCATCCTGTGATGAAACCTCCGCGGCTGTAACAAAGGAAAGGAAAGTCCTTTCAAACGTTGTTTCAACGCAGATTGAAGAGCATAAACTTTACGGCGGAGTTGTCCCTGAAATTGCTTCAAGACGACATATAGAAAATATCAGCGCGGTGGTAAGAGAGGCTTTAAACCGCGCCGGAATAACATATAAGGATATTGACGCCGTGGCTGTGACATTTGCACCGGGGCTTATCGGCGCTTTGCTTGTGGGAGTGAATTTTGCAAAGGGATTAAGCTATTCGTTGGGAGTTCCGCTTATCCCCGTGCATCACTTAAGATCTCACATTGCGGCAAACTACATAACTAACGAAAATTTAAAGCCCCCATTTTTATGCTTGACTGTTTCGGGAGGCAACACTATTCTTACAAAGGTAGAAGATTATACGAAATTTATCCCGCTCGGCGGCACTACCGATGACGCCGCAGGCGAATGCCTCGATAAAGCCGCCAGATGCTTAGGGCTTGATTATCCGGGAGGAGTAAATCTCGATAAAACGGCGACTGTTGCCGATGAAAGAAAATATCATCTTCCCTACCCTAAAACAGAAAAGGAATTCGACTTCAGCTTTTCGGGACTTAAAACAGCTGTTGTAAACCTTGTGCATAATGCAGAGCAAAAGGGCAAAGAGATCGATGTGCCTGTGATTGCGGCAACCGTGCGGAAAAAGGTTTGCGATATTCTGATAGATAAAACTTTACTTGCGACAAAATCGACCGAAGCCGAAAAAATCGTTATTGCAGGAGGAGTTTCGGCCAACAGCGAATTAAGAGCGAGATTTAAAGAAGAATGCAAAAAAAGAAAGCTTGATATTTACTTCCCCGACCTTAAATACTGCGGCGATAATGCGGCAATGGTGGGAGTTCAGGGTTACTATGAATTTAAAAGCGGAAATAAAGCGAGGCTTGATTTAAACGCACTTGCGACCTTACCTATAGATTACAGATGAAACGAGGTTTTTAATATGAGCGAAAAACAAATGCTTCTTATTGTAAATCCTAAATCCGGAAAAGCAAAAATGAAATCAGAGCTTTTATCGGTAACTGAAATTTTTTCCGCGGCGGGATACCATTTAAGCGTGTATCCGACCGCCAAGCGGGCTGACGCTACAAAAAAGATAGAAACCTTAAAAGACGGCGATTTTGATTTAATAGTCGTTTGCGGTGGCGACGGCACTTTAAACGAAGTTATAACCGGAATGATGAATGCTGATATCCATTGCAAACTAGGATATATCCCCTCGGGCACTCTTAACGAATGGTCCTCGGGACTTAAAATATCAAGAGATATAAAAACCGCGGCGGAGGATATCGTAACAGGCAAAACCATCACTCTTGATATAGGAAAATTCGGCGATAAGTACTTCTCTTATACCGCCTCTTTCGGAGCTTTCACGGAAGCATCTTATTCCGCTCCGCAGGAGATAAAAAATGTTTTGGGACAGGCGGCTTACTTCTTTGAGGGAATAAAGAGCCTCGGAAATATAAAGCCTATCCATATGGTATTAGAAACGGATAAGGAAACTATTGAGGGCGATTTCCTTTTCGGAGCGGTTTCTAACTCGATGTCCGTCGGAGGAATAGTAAAATTCGATGAAACGATAGTAAACTTAAACGATGGATTGTTTGAAGTCCTGTTAGTAAGAAAACCGAAAAATATTATAGAATTACAGACAATAATCGACGGAATTTTAAGAAAAGACCTTAATAAAAAAGGCATTGAATTCTTCCACACCGATAAGCTTACCGTGAAAGAAGCGGAGCATACCAACTGGACTCTTGACGGTGAGTTTGCAGAGTGTGCCGATCCCTTAAATATTGAAAATATCCATAATGCTTTAAGCTTTGTCGTACCCAAATCGGAAGAAAACCATTAATAAATTAAAACGGGAGATCTATATATGTTTACAAGAGATATCGGTGTCGACCTTGGCACTGCAAATACATTAGTATGCGTTAAAGGCAAAGGAATAATAATGAGGGAGCCGTCGGTAGTAGCATACGATATGCGAAGCGACGCCGTGCGCGCGGTAGGCACGCAGGCAAAAGAAATGATTGGAAGAACACCCGGCTCTATAGTTGCAGTAAGACCGCTTAAAGATGGTGTTATCGCAGACTTCGATGTAACCGCGGCAATGCTTAAAAGATTTATAAGACAAGCTTTAAAGGGCTCGTTCTTTTCAAGAGTAAGAATGGTGGTATGCATTCCTACTGGCGTTACCGAAGTTGAAAGCAGAGCAGTATATGACGCGGCAAAGCAGGCAGGAGCTACGGATATAGATCTTCTCGAAGAACCTATGGCGGCGGCAGTCGGCGCAGGGCTTAATGTTTCCGACGCGACAGGCTGTATGGTATGCGATATCGGAGGAGGAACAAGCGAAGTGGCTGTGATCTCTCTCGGAGATATCGTTACGGCGCAGTCGCTAAGAGTCGGTGGCGACGATCTTGACGAGGCTATCATCGCTTATATCAGAAAAAAGCACAATCTTCTTATAGGCGAGCGCACCGCAGAGCAGATAAAGATAGCAATAGGCTCCGCGAAGCCTTATGACGACGAAAGATCTCTTGAAATTAAGGGAAGAAACTTAATTGACGGTTTGCCTAAAAATATCTTTATTTCTTCCGAAGAAGTAAGAGAAGCTATGGCGGATCCTATCTCCCAGATAATCGAAACTATCCGTACCACCCTTGAAAAAACTCCGCCTGAGCTTTCCGCGGATATAATAGACACGGGCATTACTCTAACCGGCGGCGGAGCGCTTTTAAGAGGACTTGCAGAGCTTATAGCGGAAGAAACGGAAATACCCGTGACCGTTGCCGCAAATCCGCTCGATTGCGTGGTTCTCGGCACCGCCAAAAGGCTTGAAGACGATAAAAGCTTCAGAAATTATACATTTCGCAGAGGAAAAAGATTCCGCTGATAAGGAGAATAATAAATGCGTTTTTTCTTTCGCAGCAGACAATTTAAAATAATTTTAAGCGTCTTTTTATGCGTAGTGCTGGCAACGGGATTTTTCGCAATAATAGGCGAAAAAATGGCTCCGCAGGCGGATATTGCGGGCACTATTGCCGCGCCTTTCAGAAAAACGGCGACCATTATTTCGGACTTTTTTTCGGATATCGGGAAAAAATACAGCGACGGTAATAAAATTATGCTTGAAAACGCAGAGCTTAATTCCGAGATTAACGATTTAAGAAAAAAGGTCGCAGATTACGAGGACCTTAAATCACAAAACGAATTTTATAAAAATTACCTTTCTATTAAAGACGCTCACCCCGATTATGGATTTACCGGCGCTTCTCTTATAGCAAGGGACAAAGAGGATCCTTACGGCGGATTTACCATAAATAAGGGCTCTTTATCCGGGGTTTCAAAGTATGATCCGGTGATCACTGACGCAGGTGTTGTAGGCTATATAAGCGAAGTGGGACTTACCACCTCCAAAGTTTCGACGGTTATATCCCCAGAGGTCACAGTAGGCGTTATGGATATAAGAACGCGCGATTCGGGAGTTGTGCGGGGAAACATAGATATAGCTTCTGACAAGCTTTGCAGAATGAATAATCTTTCAAGGTCAAGCAGCGTAGCCGTGGGCGACTGGATAACCACTTCGGGCGAGGGAATTTTCCCTTCGGGGCTTTTGATAGGCTCTATTGAATCGATAAACAGCGACGAATACAACACTTCTATCTATGCGGATATAAAACCATTTGTAGATATCTCGGAGATACGAACTGTTATGATTATAACCTCCTTTGACGGTCAGGGCGGAATAAATCCGGCCTCGAAAGGCAAAAAATAATGAATATAAAAAAGAAAAATACCTTTAGGTACTTCCTTATTAATTTTTTGATATTTTTTATTCTTATGCTTTTTCATTTCAGCGGAAATATCTCTTTTAAAATAGCTCTTGCAGAACCTATACCTTATATTTCGCTTTTAATTGCCGTTTCAATGTTTTCTTCCGAAACGTCGGCGGCATTTTCAGGGCTTGTTTTAGGTTTTTTTGCGGACAGCGTATCGGCGCAGTCTTCGGTTTTCAATACCGTTTGCCTGTTTTTGATAGCTTTGGCGGTTTCTGTTTTAATGCACTATACTTTCAATAATAATATATTTTCGGCTTTAGCGCTCGGAGTATCGGGAAATATATTTTATTTCCTGCTTAACTGGCTGTTTTTCCATTGCTTTAACAGCGGCAGCGAAAATATCTCCTATTATCTTTTCAGAATAGGTTTTCCCTCCGCGATCTACACGGCGGTTTTTATCGTTCCTTTTTATTATTTTGAAAGAATGCTTTATAAAAAATATCTGACTAATTAAAAAGGTGATCAAATGCCCTTTAAAAACGATAAGCAAACAAATATTTCCGTTCTTGCGATAATAATGGTTGTGATCCTTATTTTTTATTCCGCAAGGCTTTATTCCCTGCAGGTTATAAACGCGGATAAATATTCCTCGGCCTCCGGCAGTACTTCTGTGAGAACAGCCGTTATAAAAGCGCCCAGAGGAGAAATTCTTGACAGATACGGAAGAAAAATAGCTGTAAACCGAGATGGCTATAATATAGTTTTTAATAAAGCTTACACAAAGGATAATCTTAATGATGTTATCCTTTCTCTTTGCGCGCTCCTCTCTTCTAAAAATACCGAGTGGAACGATGAGCTTCCGCTCGAAACTTCCGCTCCTTATAATTTTAAAGAGGGCGAAAAGACCGATAAGCTTATAAAGCTTTTAAAGCTTGCTCATTACGCAACAGCTGAAAACTGCTTTGACAGGCTTGTGGAAAAATATGATCTTAAAAAATATTCTTCCGATGAGCAGAGGACTATAATGGGCGTAAGATACAGTATGGATATAGCCGATTTTTCAATATCCTATCCTTATAATTTTGCAGAAGATGTTTCGGCGGATATAATGAGAGTGGTAAGCGAATCGGGATTTATGCTTAGCGGAGTCACAGTGGAAGTGGTTCCTTTCAGGGAATACACGGATACCTCGCTTGCGGTAAACCTCATAGGCTCTGTCGGTCCTATTTATGAACAGGATTGGGACGATCCCGAAAAGGGAGAAAACTATAAGGCTAAAGGCTATAGCTATAATGATAAAGTCGGCACGAGCGGGATTGAATACTACGCCGAAAAATATTTAAGAGGAACTGACGGTCAGCTTACTTATTATATCGACGCCTCGGGCAACATTATTAAAAGCGAAGTCACAAAAGCTCCCGTTGCCGGCAAAACCATTATGCTCACCCTTGATAAAACCATTCAAAGAACGGCACAAAACAAGCTTGAAGAAACAGTAAAAGAGCTTAAAAGCCAGGGCGGCACCTGCGTTGCGGGGAGCGCGGTTATGATGGATATAAGCTCGGGCAGGGTGATATGCGCGGCAAACTACCCGACATACGATTCCGCAACACTCGGCGAAAATATCAATTCTCTTTTAAAAGATCCGGCTAAGCCTATGACAAACAGAGCTTTTAAAGGTGTTTATCCTATAGGTTCTACTATAAAGCCGGCTGTGGCGGTGGCGGCGCTGCAAAATAATCTTTACACGCAGGGTGAAACTATAAAATGCGTTATGACCTACGATTATTTTGCGGATTATAAGCCGAAATGTCTTCATTATCACGGAAATATGAATCTTACAAGCGCGCTTTCAAAAAGCTGTAACTATTTCTTCTTTGAGCTCGGCCGCAGAGTCGGCGCTCTTACTCTTACCGATTATTTTAAGCAGTTCGGCCTCGGAGTTAAAACGGGAGTTGAGGTAGACGACTCAAAGGGACTTTTAAACGAGCCTAAAACCAACGGTTTCGGAGGAGATACCCTGCAGATATCGATAGGTCAGCTTAATGCGTTTACCCCTTTGCAGTTATGCAATTATGTTGCGACTTTATCTAACGGCGGCACGCATTATAAAGCCACTTTGATAGACAAAATAATGTCCTACGATATGTCGGAAACTTTTGATGAATGCAAACCGGAGGCTGTAAATACCGTGGAGATAATCAAAAAAAATCTTGAGGCGGTAAAGATCGGTATGCTTTCGGTTACGATCGACGGTACGGGAAGAACAGCGCTCGGCGACTATCCTATAAAATTAGGCGGCAAAACAGGTACTTCGCAGAATAACAACGGTGCCGATCACAGTACATATATCCTTTTTGCGCCTTATGATAACCCCGAAATCGCAATTTCGGTTATATTAGAGCACGGAAATTCGGGATCTGCCGCAGGCTCCATTGTAAGATCGCTTCTTGACGCCTATTTTTATGCCTCCGGCAACGCTTCGGCGCCTGCCTCGCCGTATGTCGTTTTGAGTTGACAGATAACGGGTTTTATGGTAAAATTATCAGATACGGGGTGAATTTATGGGGATCTGCTTAGGGATAACTTCCGGCAAAGGCGGCACGGGAAAATCTACGGTTGCCGCAGGGCTTGCGGCGGCATTTGAAAAGTCGGGATTTAAAACGGTTATTGCCGATATGGATTTCGGAATGAGATGCCAGGACCTTTTATTCGGTCTTGAAAACGAAATAGTATATGATATTTCCGATATTGAAGAAGCAGTAGATCTTGGCCGCGCGCTTTACAAAGCGCCGGGATTTGAAGACCTCTTTATTATCCCCTCTTCTTTGGAAGCTAAAGAGCTGGATTTTAGTAAGCTTGAAAATCTTTCAACGCAGTTAAAATCCGAGTTTGACGCGGTGATATTTGATTTCCCTGCAGGAACGGACTTCTCGCTCTACGGCGCTTTGGGGAATGACGCATTGTTTTTGACAGTCTGCAATCCTGACGCCGTTTCCGTAAGAGATGCGCGCCTTACAGCGGACAGGCTCCCTAAAACCGATCATGAGCCGAGGATAATTATAAATAAATTCGATAAAAAATCCTTTTTAAAAACAGGATTTAAAAATATCGATGAGATCATTGACGAGTCGGGATTAAGACTTATAGGTATCGTTCCGTACGATCCGCTTTTAAGCCTGCTTTCGGTTAGGCACAAAATAAATTTAAGGAAAAAGTCCGGAAAAGCATTCTTGAGGATTTCCGGAAGAATATGCGGCAAAGCTTATTCTTTGCCGAGGAGTATTTAAAAAGGAGAGTATTTTATGACGATTGCACTGATAGCACACGACGCAAAAAAAGAATTAATGGTACAGTTTTGCATAGCCTATTGCGGTATTCTTTCAAGACATAACCTTATCGCAACGGGTACGACAGGAAAAATTGTCTGCGAAGCAACAGGCCTTAACATAGTGAAATTTTTAGGCGGATCTCAGGGCGGCTCACAGCAGATCGCTTCAAGAATAGGCTGCAATGAGATAGATATGCTGCTTTATTTCAGAGATCCTTTAAACCCGAATCCCGGCGAGCCCGATGAAAGCTCGCTTTTGAGGCTTTGCGATGTTCATAACATTCCTTTTGCAACAAATATCGCAACCGCCGAGGTTTTGATACACGGTCTTGAGCGCGGAGATCTCGATTGGCGCGAAATAGTAAAGAAATCATAATCACGGAGTAAAAAATGTCTGAAATAAATCACGCAATAAAAGGAACGGCGGATATCCTGCCCTACCGAGTTTATAAATATCAGTATATTGAAAAGGTAATGCTTGAAACCGCCTTTAATTTCGGTTTCAAAGAAATAAGAGTACCTGTTTTTGAGCATACCGAGGTTTTCAGCCGTAATGTCGGGGAAACCACAGACGTCGTTCAAAAGGAAATGTACACATTTTCCGATAAAGGCGGAAGATCTTTAACTCTTCGCCCCGAGCTTACTGCGGGAACTGTAAGAAGTATGATAGAGCACGGCCTTTTAAGCGGTATTCTTCCGCAAAAGGTCTGCTATATCGGCGGCTGTTACAGATATGAAAAGCCGCAGGCAGGAAGAATGAGAGAATTCCACCAATTCGGAGTTGAGTGCTTCGGCGCCGCCTCTCCTGCTGCCGACGCGGAAATAATTTCCCTTGCAAGCAGAGTGCTTAAAAATTTAGGCGTAAATAATCTAAGGCTCGAAATTAATTCCATAGGCTGCCCCGAGTGCAGAAAAGAATATCAAAAAGCATTAAAAGATTATTTTTATGCAAATATTGATCAGCTTTGCGATACCTGCAAGGAAAGACTTGAAAGAAATCCTATGAGAATTCTTGACTGCAAGTCGCCTTTTTGCTCAAAGCTTGCGCTTAATGCTCCTAAAGTTACCGATTATCTCTGCGAGGACTGCAAAACGCATTTTGAGGGTGTTAAAAGCTATCTTGACGCTATCGGTCTTGACTTTAAAGTCAATCCGAATATTGTAAGAGGTCTTGATTATTACTCTAAGACCGTGTTTGAATTCATCTCCGGAGATATCGGCGCTCAATCAACTGTTTGCGGAGGCGGAAGGTACGACGGGCTTGTTTCAAAAATGGGCGGTCAGGATATCCCCGCTCTCGGATTTGCCATAGGAATTGAAAGACTTATGCTTCTTCTTGAAAACAACGCAGTTCCTTTCCCCGAAGAAAAGAAGTTTGATATATATATCGGAAGTATGGGAGAAAGCGCGCGGCTTAAAGCAGCACAGCTTTGCTCCGAACTTAGAAAAAAAGGATTTTCTGCACTGACCGATATTTCCGAAAAAGGGCTTAAAGCCCAGATGAAATACGCCGATAAATCAGGTGCTCTTTACAGCACCGTAATAGGTGAAAACGAGCTTTCGGCAGATAAGGCAATAATTAAAAATATGCTGACAGGGGAACTTTCAGAGGTTACTCTCAGCAATATTTCAAACGAACTGCTTGAAATAAAGAATAAGCAGGCTCTTTTAAATCTCGAAAATTCAATAGAAGGTGCATTTTAATGAAACTTGACAGACTTGACGGTATGAAGCGGACTCATATGTGCGGAACGCTGAGCAGTGCCGATATCGGAAAAGAAACCGTCGTTTGCGGCTGGGTGCAGAGAGTCCGCGATCTCGGAAGTCTTATTTTTGTGGACTTGCGTGACAGAACGGGCATTGTTCAGATAGCTTTTGACGATTCTACCGACCGCTCGGTATTCGAAAAAGCCGCGCTTTTAAAAAGCGAATTTGTTATAATGGCTCACGGCAAAGTGAGAATGCGCTCTTCTGTGAATAAAGATATTCCCACCGGCGAAATTGAAATAGAAGCCGATATTCTTAAAATCCTCGGCGAGGCACAAACTCCGCCTTTCGAAATTTTAGCCGACAGTAACGCTAACGAGGAATTAAGACTTAAATACAGATATCTCGATTTAAGACGTGCTCCTTTGCAGAAAAATATAATGATGCGCCACCGTATCACAAAGGTCACAAGAGATTATTTTGATGAAAACGGATTTTTAGAGATAGAAACTCCCACTCTTATAAAATCCACTCCCGAGGGCGCAAGAGATTATCTTGTTCCGTCAAGAGTGCATAAAGGAAGCTTTTTCGCGCTTCCGCAGTCGCCGCAGATGTATAAGCAGCTGCTTATGGTTTCGGGATTTGACAGATATATGCAGCTTGCCCGCTGCTACCGCGACGAGGATTTAAGAGCCGACAGACAGCCCGAATTTACCCAGATAGACCTTGAAATGTCTTTCGTAGAAAGAGATGATGTCTTTAAGATAGCAGAGGGTTATGTTAAAAGGCTGTTTAAAGAAATATTAGGCGTCGAGATAGAAACTCCCATTAAGAGAATGAAATATGTAGACGCGATGAATGATTACGGCTCCGATAAGCCCGATACAAGATTTGAAATGAAAATAAAGGATATTTCGGATATTGTAAAGGGCTGCGGATTTTCGGTATTTTCCGAAGCTGTTAAAAACGGCGGAACTGTAAGAGCTATAACCGCCGAAAATGCCGCCGGTACATATACAAGAAAAGAGATAGACAAGCTCACCGAAGAGGCTAAAGGCATAGGAGCTAAAGGTCTTGCGTTTATCAGGTGGAACGATGAGGCTCCCACCTCTTCATTCGCAAAATTCCTAAAGCCGGAAGAATTTGACGCGATACTTGAAAGAACTAATGCCAAAAAAGGCGATGTTGTATTCATAGTCGCTGATAAAAAGAATGTTACTTTGCCCGTTTTAGGCGCTTTAAGGCTCACGGTTGCAAAAAGACTCGGAATAATTCCCGAAAACAAATATAACTTCCTTTGGATAACCGAATTCCCGTTTTTCGAATACAATGAGGAAACCGGAAATTGGGACGCTATGCATCACCCTTTCACCGCTCCGCTTGACGAATGTATAAAATATCTTGACAAAGAGCCCGAAAAGGTATATGCTAATGCTTATGATCTTGTGCTTAACGGAACGGAGCTTTCAAGCGGTTCTGTTAGAATAACGGATCCCGATCTTCAAAAGCATATGTTCAATGCTTTAGGTCTTTCCGATGAGGAAGCCTATCAGAAATTCGGATTTTTAATAGGCGCCTTCAAATTCGGAGCTCCTCCGCACGCAGGAATGGGCATAGGTCTTGACAGGCTCTGTATGATAATGTCGGACAGTGACTCTCTAAGAGATGTTATAGCTTTCCCGAAAGTTGCAAATTCAAGCGAGCTTATGTCCGGTGCGCCTGCAACGGTGGATAAAGCTCAGCTTGATGATCTTGCGATCGGAATTAAAACCACAACTGAATAATATAAATCTATAGGAAACTTGCAGAAGTTTTTAAAAAACGACTGTGAGCGGATGGAACTTTGGAGAATCCCGCAATGAGGTGGGTGCCGAAGGGGCAAGAGGCAAATTATGCTTTAATCTCTCAGGCAAACGGACGAAGTGAGAAATATTAATTGTTTTCAAAAGCGAAGTGCCGTTTTATAATTTTTCGGCATTTCGCTTTTTTATAATTTTATGTATGAGGAGAGAAAAAATATGGAAAATTTTCTGCAAAAACTTACCGAAATAAACGATAAGATAAACTCGTTTGTTTGGGTAAAGATCGGTATAGTTATTCTGATATTCACCGGAATTCTTATGACTGTGCTGACAAAATTCTTTCAGGTTTCGCACCTTAAGCACTGGTGGAAAAACACTATAGGAAGCCTGTTTAACAAAAAAGTAATCGGCCACAGCAAAGAAAGCGGCTCGATATCGCCTTTTCAGGCGCTCTGCACCGCACTTGCGGCAACTATCGGAACAGGTAATATCGCAGGCGTTGCCGCGGCTATAGTCATAGGCGGCGCGGGAGCAATATTCTGGATGTGGATAGCGGCGTTTTTCGGGATGATGACAAACTATTCTGAAAATGTTCTCGGTATTTTCTACCGCAGAAGAAATTCCGACGGCGAATGGTCCGGCGGAGCAATGTATTACTTAAAAGACGGCTTAGGCTCTAAAAAGCACTGCAAAAAATTAGGAGCGGTTCTTGCCGCCGTTTTCTCCGTGTTTACTATTATCGCCTCTTTCGGTATAGGAAATATGGGGCAGGTAAATAAAATCGTCGCAAATGTGGTTTCCGCATTTGATATAAAATTACTCTCAAACAAGGTGCTTTACGGCGATATCACCCTTTATAATGTTGTTATCGGCCTGGTTATTATGGCTCTTGCGGCGCTTATAATCCTCGGAGGACTTAAAAGAATTGCCGCGTTTGCCGAGAAAATAGTTCCCTTTATGGTAATAATGTTCGTTCTCGGAAGTCTTACTGTTATCGGTACAAATTATGAGCATATTCTCCCCGCCTTCGGCGCTATTTTCAAAACCGCGTTTAAACCCGTAGCGGCTGCCGGCGGAACGATAGGTTACCTTATAAGCGTGGTCGTAACGCAGGGCTTTAAAAGAGGAGTGTTTTCAAATGAGGCAGGCCTCGGCTCTTCTGTTATGGTTCACTCAAACTCTAATGTCCGCGAGCCCGTAGTTCAGGGAATGTGGGGTATATTCGAAGTATTTGCAGATACAATAGTAGTCTGCACTATGACGGCGCTTGTAATACTTACCTCCGGAGTTTACGATCTCTCTACAGGTGAAGCTATGTATTCAGATGCAACTTTAGTTGCAAAAGCTTTTAATCAGACATTTTCTTTTGCAAATATCGGCGAAAGATTTATAGCGGTCGCTATGTTCCTTTTTGCTTTCACCACCGTTCTCGGCTGGTCGCATTACGGCTCAAAAGCTGTTGAATACTTATTCGGTACAAAAGGCAAAAAGGTTTATAAAGTAATATTCGTTCTTATGATCATATCCGGCGCTCTTATGACTTCTTCCCTTGCCTGGGATATTTCCGATACTTTTAACGGTCTTATGATGATGCCTAACCTTATAGGTGTGCTTGCTTTAAGCCCGTTGGTCGCAAAGATCACAAAGAATTATTTAAAAAGAATTTTAAAGGGCAAAGCCGCCACTCCTATGCTCTCTTATGATCCTGAGCTGCAGGCGGAAGGCGAAGAAAAACTCGACGAGGAAAAAGAAGAAATCGCTGTATAAAATTCTTGACATCAACTTTTTCAGATGTATAATTATTATGTCAGGAGTTGATTTTAAATGGCAATTTTAATTACCGGAGGCGCCGGCTTTATCGGCAGCCACACCTGCATAGAAATGCTGAATGCAGGAAAAGATGTTGTTGTTATCGATAACTTGGATAACAGCTCAAGCGTTTCTCTTGAAAGAGTGGAAAAGATCACAGGCAAAAAGGTCAGATTTTATGAAAATGATGTCTGCGATAAATCTGCTCTGCGCAAAATTTTCAAAGAGGAAAATATTGAGGCGGTCATCCACTTCGCAGGTCTTAAAGCCGTCGGAGAATCGGTAAGAGAGCCTATAAGATATTATCAGAATAACCTTGAAAGCACTATTTCCCTTATTGAGGTTATGACTGAATTCAATGTTAAAAAAATAGTATTTTCTTCTTCGGCAACTGTTTACGGCGTTGCAAAAACTATGCCTCTTAAAGAGGGTATGCCCACAGGTGCCATTAACCCTTACGGCAGAACAAAGCTCTTTATAGAAGAAATTCTTAAGGACCTTTATGTTGCGGATAAAGATTGGTCGATAGCGCTTCTTCGCTATTTCAATCCTATCGGCGCGCATAAGAGCGGTCTGATAGGTGAAGATCCTAAAGGAATTCCTAATAATCTTATGCCTTATATCTCACAGGTCGCAGTAGGAAAGCTTGAAAAGCTCCATGTTTTCGGTAACGATTATAATACTGTTGACGGAACGGGAGTGCGCGACTATATCCATGTAGTAGATTTAGCAAAAGGCCATGTTAAGGCTATTGACTGGGCGCTTAATAATAAAGGCTGTGAGGCGATAAACCTCGGAACAGGCAACGGCGTCAGCGTGCTTCAGCTGCGCGATGCGTTTGTTAAAGCAACAGGCGTTGAAATTCCTTATGTTATCGATCCGCGCCGCCCCGGCGATCCCGATGAAGTATATGCGGATTCTTCAAAAGCCGAAAAGCTTCTCGGCTGGAAAGCAGAGCTTGGAATTGAAGAAATGTGCGAGGATACCTGGCGCTGGCAAAAGAATAATCCTAACGGATATAATAATTAAAAAAAAGCGGACTGTTTTTTTAAACAGTCCGCAAAATATCTGCCCGTGGCGCAGCTGGATAACGCAACAGATTCCGATTCTGAAGAACGGGGGTTCGAATCCCTTCGGGCAGGCCAAAAATCCATTCACTTTAGTGAATGGATTTTTACTTATTACTTCTTACCTCCTCACTCTTACTTAAAAATAGAATCCATAACGGGATTTTTGGTAAGTAATAAGTAATATGTGCGGATCTGCATACACAGCTGAAAAATTCGATCTTTTTAAAAAGATGTCGGTGAATGTCGTTTTTGTTTTATTTATAATACTCTTGAAAAGCTAAAAAGAAAGGAGTATTATAAAAAATGAGCTTTTTTAATGAATTGTTTTCTGCCGGAGTGTGGGGTGAGAAAGCGCCCGCAGCACCAAAATGGAACAAATGGATACATCGCAATTTGAGTGAAAATCATTGCGAGGAATGTCTAATGCTTCACGAATGTTGGTTTGATACGAATAAAACCCCTAAACATCCGCATCATCCGTTTTGTCATTGTATCCTGGAGGATATTCCATATAATGATGTATTAACAAAATGTTCTTCCAATAGTGCTTATGGTAAATTCGATCCGTATCTATTTGATACCAAGGGTGAATATGGGCATGGTAAGGATAAACTATTTAAGTCATGGGGCTATTCGGTTGAAGACTCTGAATATCTGAAATCAGAAATTGAAAAACAAGGGATTAGAAAAATATGTTTCGGGAAATTATGAGTTAGGAAAATTGAATAAAGACGGGCAACGGATTAGTATTAGAATTGAAATTCCAAGAAAAGACAAAACTGAAAATGTTTCTTTTATTACGGGTTGGATGGTATACCCAAACGGACATATTCAGTTAACAACACCATTAGGAGGTAAATAAAATGAAAATGATGGATTGTGTAGAAGTTATTGTTGAAAAAGAAGAGTATGTTGAAGACGGAGTCCACAAGGGAATGCAGGGCTGGATCTGCTTGGAACAACGAACTGCCGGATATTGGCTTGTCAATTTTCCTCAGTACGGCGAAAAAGATGACATTGCAGAAATAAGCGTAAGAGAAGAGGATTTGAAAGTTATTCCTGTAATGCACGCCATTGTCAACGAACAGATAAAAGCCAAATTCGGTGATTAAAATTTTTTGCATTTAAACTCGGTGCATAAGTATACAAATACAAATCGCAAAAAAAGATACCGGAAGAAATGTATCTTTTATAGCCGTCTGGATGCTACAGCTCAACGGAGGTAAATGATATGATAGAAATGGATTGTGTAGAAGTTATTGTTGAAAAAGAAAAGTATGTCAAAGACGGCGTTCACAAAGGAATGCAGGGCTGGATATGTGATGACAGATATATTAATTCATCATGGCTTGTCAATTTTCCTCAGTACGGCGAAAAAGATGACATTGCAGAAATAAGCGTAAGAGAAGAGGATTTGAAAGTTATTCCTGTAATGCACGCTATTGTTAACGAACAAATAAAAGCTAAATTCGGTGATTAAAATTTTGTATATTTAAATGCTTTTAGGCTTCAAATCTCTTTGCATAGACAATACAATCAGGGTACAATACTTTTTTGCAGTCACTTGACAAACCTCCCGACCGCTAAAGCGGTCGGGAGGTTTACTTATTGCTCAAATATATAAAACAAAATGGTTTTTATGAAAATCTAAAAGCCTGTCTTTTTTCATTTTGCCAAGCTCGCCTGATAGACCGCTTCGCTCAACTGCAAGATAATCCGCGAGCTGCTGCCTTGAAAAAGGAATATCGAATTCATATTTTCCTCGCTTCTGCGCCTCCGCAGAAAGGTAAGACATAATTTTATCTCTTGTGGACCTCTGCCCCATATGAGTAAGCTTTTCTCCTAAGCGAAGATTTTTTGCGGCAAGCTCGCTTAAAAGATTTTGAATTATTTTGTTGTGATGACTGCAGGCATTCGGACACAGATTTAAAACTTTTTTTACATTTAAAAACATAGCTTCAACATTAGTTTCTGCAAGCACGCTTACATTTAGCACCGAATTTGGCGCGCAGGCATATGCGGCGGCAAAGGTCTGCCCCGGCCCTAAATTTGAAAGAATATTGCGATTGCCCCATATATCTTCCTGGATAATTAAAATATTGCCTGAAAGAACAATTCCGATCGACTCCGATTTTTCGCCTGCCCTCAGAAGAAAAGAATTTTTAGGGTAATCTTCTTTTTTCGGATTAAGACAAGAAAGCATTTCTTCTGTATCGTTTTCATTAATTCCGGAAAAAAGCTGTGAAGAACGGATAACGGATAAAAAGTTTTTCATAAAAATCCTCTTTTTGTTGAAAATTCAACCGACTTATCAAATTGATTGTACTATAATAGTGATGAAAAATCAAGGAGGTTACTGATTTGAAAAGAAGAATTATTGAAATTGATCAGGATAAATGCAACGGCTGCGGTGCCTGCGCCGCGGCTTGTCACGAGGGAGCTATTTCTATGGTTGACGGAAAAGCAAAGCTTATGCGTGACGATTATTGCGACGGCCTAGGCGACTGTCTTCCCGCCTGCCCGACAGGCGCTATCACTTTCGTCGAGCGCGAGGCGGCAGCTTATGATGAAAAAGCCGTTATGGAAAATAAACAAAGAAAAATGCAGGAAAAAATGAAAAAAGAGGGTATGCCTTTGCCTTGCGGATGTAAAGGAAGTCAGTCAAGAAAAATCGAGCATTCTGAAAGCTTTAATGAAGATATCTCTTATAAAAATTCTGTAAGCCGGCTTTCGCAATGGCCCGTTCAGATAAAGCTTGTTCCTGTAAACGCTCCTTATTTTGACGGGGCAAAACTTCTCATCGCCGCCGACTGCACCGCATACGCTTATGCCGCTTTCCACGAGGAATTTATAAAAGGCCGCATCACCCTTATCGGCTGTCCTAAACTTGACAGCGTGGATTATTCCGAAAAGCTTACCGAAATAATCTCAAATAACGATATCAAAAGCGTAACGGTCGTCAGAATGGAAGTTCCCTGCTGCGGCGGACTTGAGCACGCCGCAAAAACCGCACTGCAAAAAAGCGGAAAATTTATTCCGTGGCAGGTCGTAACCGTTTCGGTAGACGGAAAAATAATTGAATGAACTAAAAAAACCTCATTTTTAAAAAATGAGGTTTTTTAATTCAGTATTTCTTCAAAAGTCATATTAAGCACTGCCGACAAAAATTTGATCTCAATATCGGTGACAAATCTTTTTCCGCATTCTATCCTCTGAACAGCGTTTTTATCCAGATCCAGACCTGCTATCTGAAGCCTGTCCGCAAGCTCGCGCTGAGAGATACCGAGCTCTTTTCTTTTGTTTTTAATATTAATTCCGCTGATATTGTTTAATCCGTCGGATGTTTTATTAATAAACATTTTTTCTCCTTTTTGACATTTAGTGCTTGTCAACAAGAAAATTATATGCTATAATGTTCTGAAATATGACATTCAGTGAATGTCAAAAAGGAGAGAGTTTATGAAAAAAACTTATCAATGTAAAAACTGCGGAAATATTTATACCTCTGACTTGGGCGTTTGTCCTCAGTGTTTCACTCCCGCAAAAAAGAGCGGAGGTAAAACTATCAAGGTTATTTTGCTCGTTCTCGCTATTTTTGTAGTATTATTTCTTACGATAGCTGTGATAGCAGTTGTTTTTGATGATTCTTCCGATACCTCTACAACATCATCGAACGCTCTGACTTCCTCTCAATCTGATTCAAATGATTTAACTATCGGCAGCACTTTAACTGCAAAAGGACTGAAT
>ULND01015785.1_pt1 | contig 24759 bp, 20 predicted proteins | sample 1951821 | NCBI WGS metagenome assembly ULND01 (sample SAMEA4835567, study PRJEB28245) | human gut metagenome | biome: gut microbiome; material: fecal sample | place: Denmark | collected 2008 | reverse complement strand
AAAGCCGATACCCTATGCCGTTGCAATGGATGAGCGCGGCGGCACGGGCACTGATTTCTTCCATGCCCGCCAGGGTAGATGGGACAATAGCATCGGCGTCAACGGCTCATACAATCTCATCATGCCCTATTGGATAGGCCGCTACAACGGTCTGCTCAAAGAGGAGAGCGCGGGTGGCGATATCACCGCCGACGAGCTCGAGGAGATACTCAGAACGCAGTAAAAATTATTTGCAAAAGAACGGATAAAACAACCGAGCCGCAGCAGTTCAATCTGTTGCGGCTCGGTTTATAATTTATTTGTGGGGTGGGTATATAAATGGGGTTTTGTCGCAGAATCCCAATCCGACTATCTCAATTTCTTACTCAGACACCACTCTGCCCAATTTTTTGTTCTGTAGAATTTGCCGGACATCGTGTGTCCGTATTTGCCCCAGCGGGTGTATTTTATGTCTGCTCCGAGTTTTTTGAGTTCGGCGGCGTAGTAATCGTCGCTGTCTATTTTTACATTTGTGTCGTCCGATGAATGCGCCGCCCAGATAGGCGTTTTGACTAACCGCCGAATGTCATATTTTTCATAGTCACGATCCAGGCACAAGCCGCCCATCACGGGCACTGCCGCCGCGAAATATTCGGGAAAAAGATAGATAAGCTGCCAGACGCAGCAGCCGCCGAATGAAGTGCCTATAATATATATGCGCTTTCTGTCGAAATCTGCGGGCAGCTCATCCACAAGCCTCTTTATCGATTTTATGTAATTCTGCATCGCTTCGCCTCTGTTTGAGCCGAAAGGTGCCTGCGGCAAAAGAATATTGCAATCTGTTTTTAATAATTGCTTGTACAACGGTATGTTGTCAAACAGCTGCTTGAAATTATCACTGCCCATTGCGCCCGCGCCGTGTAAGAGAACAAACAAAGGCTTGTTTTTATCTTTGCTTGCACGAAGCCTGAAAGGAAAGCACATTTTATTCTCTCGGTCGGTGTATTTATAGGCTGAAAATTTGCCGCCGTATACTTTCTTTATGCCGTCGCCGCTGCGGCTGAGTTTTTTCTCAATATTCGCGGCTGCTCTGTTTTGCTTTTTCTTGTAGCGCTTATAGTATCTGTACGCCTTCGTAATTGAATTGGGCATTTTGTCTTTTTTCTCAATGGAGCATTGCGACAGTATATATAAATATCCGTCGCTGCCCTCGAGCTGAGTTTCATTTAAAAGGCTTTTGACTGTATCAAGCTCGCTTTCATCGAAGGCTATGAGAGCCAAGCCCATATCCGACGAGCCTTTTTCAATATATGGCTCAAAAGGCGCAATGTCGCAGAAATCGCTGTCAACAAGACAGCGGAATCTCAAGTTGCTCATAAAATCACCGTATATTCAGAATGTGCATTCACATGGCATGATTATTTTTTCAGATACTCCGCATACTGCCTGTAAAGCTCCGCCGAGCTTTCATGCCCGGCGAACGAGCCGGAATCTTCGGGATTCATCAGCCCGATATACTGATATCCGATTATCTTGTCCGCATACGGCGCGACGTTCGCTATCTGCCGCTCGATGCGCTTGAAATCGGCGGGGAGCAGTGCGCTCTTATACACCATGCCCTCGAAATCGAACAGCTCGATATCAGCCCAGAGCGCGGCGCGACCCGCCTTATCATGGGCTTTTTTGAGGCGCGCAAATATTCTCTCGCTCTGCCACACGCGCGTCTTCTTGACGCCGATTTCGTCCTGATACGCTATGAAATCGACATCGAGCGAGGCGAGCGCGTCGATATATTTTGAGTTCGTGAGCGTGAGATTTGTGCCGTAGGGCGCGATAAGCGTCTTTTTGTCGGGTGTTATTTCGCGGCAGCGGGCGGAGCAGAGATTGACATATTTCATGAAATTGCCCGAAAAGCGTAGGATTATACAAGTCTCGTCCGGGAAATACCAGCCGTAGAAGCTTTTGTGCTGCGCGTATTTTTCCGTCAGCTCATCCATGGCTTTAAACGAGCGGTCTATTACCTCGCTCGAGGTTATGTTGACTCCGGGCTTCGTCCAGTCGCCGTAAAAGCCGTTGCCGAGGAAAACCTTTATGCCGCATTTGTCCGCCTCGTCGAGCACCGCTTCGATAGGGTCGGCGCAGGGGATATCCGCCAAAGGAAAAACGGACGACTCGAAATAGCAGCGGTCATAGAGTGCCGTTGCCATGACGACTATATATTCCATGCCGAGCGCCGATATCTCGCGCACCTTTTCGCGCCAGTTTTCGGCGGTAAAGGAGTCGAGAGCGGGGTTCCAGTATTTGCCCTCCGCCGTGTTGTGATGGTGAATTTCAAAAAAGTTCCGTCAATTCCTCTTGACATGCTTTACCTCCGTATAAATAGGGTAATATCTTGAAAACTCATACTAAGTTTCCGTTCCCAAGGTGTCATATTTTTTCTTTAAGCTTTTGCATGAGGAATGTTGGCTTTATTATATTCCTTCATAGTTCTCGCTCTCCGTCAAAACTTCGTTTCGCAGCCTCCCTCGTCAGAGAAAGGCTGTTTTTACAACAAGCTTTTTCTTTAATTTAATATAACATTTTTAACGAAAACTTTCAAGTTGTATATACAAACAGAGTTACCCCGAATTTATGGGATAACTCTGTTTCAGTCTGTCGAAAAAGTCTGTCATTGCACGGACTCAAGGCTCCCCTGTGTAAGGGGAGCTGTCACGGCTAAGCCGTGACTGAGGGGTTGTTGTAATGAAAGTTCAAAATACTCAGCATTTTTGAAAAATTTCAACTTATGCAGAACAATCCCTCCGGCGCTTCGCGCCACCTCCCTTTACACAAGGGAGGCTTTGGCTTTTGCAAAACCACCAAAAATAGGTTTATCGACACGCTCAAACCGAGTTACCCCGAATTTACGGGATAACTCGGTTTTTTGATGGTATGACAAAAGTATGATGGCTGTTCCTGCCTTGATTTTACTTGTTGACAAAACATTCGAGTATATGAAATTAAAACCTTGCCATCTGAATTGAATACATCTAAAAAGAAAACTATTTTTCTTCAATTATCTCAATAGTGTCAACAAAAACTAGCGGGGCTCCATTAGTTGCTTTCGCTAATTCCCCATAAAATTTCACTAAAGTTCCCTTACGCAAGTCAACAATAATAGGATTATCGTCGTCTAAGAAAAACGTCCAGTCAGATGTGGAAATTATTGCATCTGATTTACTACTGCTAATACTGCTTATTCTATCAACTGCCTCAATTTTATTTCCACTATATTTTTCGTTATATGCATATTTATTTTGATAATGCAAATCCTTAAATTTTTTCATATCTAACATTTCACTGCTACCGTCAGAATATGTAATCTTGGCATAACATGGCGATTTTCCACACGCAGATAATCCCGTACAAACAAGAATAATGGCAAACAACGCGCATAAAACTTTTTTCATTTTAATCTTCATTTTGATCAACTCCTGATATTTTGTAATTATGCTTTACTTTTCTTCGGGCATTGTGCATCAATCGGTATTTGCCAATGTCCGCTTTTCTTTTCAGCGCCAAATGTAACTTTTATTATGCCGTCTTTACACCATTTCCGAATGGTTGATTCGGAATAACCCCACTTTTTTGCAACTTCTTTTACAGACAGATACTGCATATTTCGACCCTCCTTCTGAGCAATAACCGATATTGGTTAATATGATTATATACCGCAGTCGGTTAATATGTCAACAGGGAGGATTGAAGAATTTATGATTTCCTATGATAAATTATGGCAAACTATGAAAGAAAAAGGTGTTACACAGTATGCTCTTATTAAAAAATACAATATCAGTCCCGGTCAAATCACACGATTAAAACGAAATGAAAGTGTCAGCACACATACAATAGAAATATTTTGTAAAATTTTGAAATGCAATGTCGAAGATATTATGCAATATATAGACGATGAAAATGATGAAAATATAAAATAAGCAGGGATTGTTTCCCTGCTTTTGTTTTGTCCCTTTGCCGCCGTCGGAGCAATATTTTTAAATCTCTCGGAGGAAATTCGGAAAACTTGAAAAACTTCTTTACAAACCGCTCTATAACTGATATAATACCGTTGTATGCGTCCGCTACTCGGCTTATGGATTAAACCTCAAAGAGGTTTTCACCGGCCTTTTGCTGGGTTACGGAGCAAATATTAAAATGAGGTGAAAAGAAATGACTCAGGCAGAAAAAACCGCAATTATGCAGGAGTACGCTATCCATGAGGGCGACACCGGTTCTCCGGAGGTCCAGATCGCTGTTCTCACCAAGAGAATCCGCGACCTGACAGAGCATCTCAAGGAGCATCCGAAGGATCATCATTCGCGCCGCGGCCTTCTCAAGATGGTCGGTCACAGACGCAATCTCCTGGCATACCTTCAGAAGGTTGACATTGAGCGCTACCGTGCGATCATTGCCAGACTCGGTATCCGTAAATAATTGCACGACGAGCAGGCAGGAGTTTATTTCTGCCTGCTTTTCTGAACTCACAATCGACAGACTGCAACGGTTTTAGCAGTGAATCGGGGCTCCGGGAAGCCGGGGAACGGATTTATTGCTAAGTCCGGGGGTCTGTGGAAATAAATACAAAGAGGTAAAACTATGTTCGAGGATTTCAAAAAGTTTGAAACTGAAATCGCCGGCAGACCCTTCGTTGTTGAAGTCGGCAAGATGGCTCAGCTCGCAGGCGGTTCGTGCCTCGTCCGTTACGGCGAGACCGATGTGCTCTGCACCGCAACCATGGCTGCAAAGCCGAGAGAGGGCGTGGATTTCTTCCCGCTTTCAGTTGATTTTGAAGAGAAGCTCTATTCCGTTGGCAAGATTCCCGGCTCGTTCCAGCGCCGTGAGGGCAGAGCGAGCGAGAAGGCAACTCTTGCATCGAGAGTTATCGACAGACCCATCCGTCCTCTGTTCCCCAAGGATATGAGAAATGATGTCAGCGTCGTGGCTACCGTTATGTCGGTCGATCCCGACTGCCAGCCCGAAATCGCCGCTATGCTCGGCGTTTCCATCGCGCTTTCCATTTCCGAGATTCCGTGGGACGGCCCGATCTCCGGCGTGAGCGTCGGCCTTATCGACGGCGAGTATGTCATCAACCCCACCGAGGCTCAGCGTGAAGTCAGCCGCATGGCTGTCACCGTCGCTTCCACCTCCGACCTCGTCGCAATGATCGAGGCAGGCGCAAAGGAAGTCACCAATGACGAGATGTTCGACGGCATCATGTTCGCCCACAAGGAGAACCAGCGCATCGTCGAGTTCATAAAGGGAATCCAGGCAGAAGTCGGCAAGAAGAAGATCGACTTCCCCTCAAACGATCCCGCGCCTGAGATGTACGAGGCTATCAAGGATTTCGCTATCGACGATATCCGCGTCGCTCTTGACACCGATGACAAGCGCATCCGTGACGAGCGCCTCAAGCCCATCTATGAGAAGGTTCATGAGAAGTTCGACGAGATTTATCCCGACGAGATAGAGAAGATCGATGACTGCCTTTACAAGACCCAGAAGTTCGTCGTGCGCCGCTGGCTGCTTGACGACGGCAAGCGCGTTGACGGCAGAGGCATCGATGAGATTCGCCCGCTTGCGGCTGAAATCGACCTGCTCGACAGAGTCCACGGCTCGGGTATGTTCACCAGAGGTCAGACTCAGGTTCTGACCGTCACAACCCTCGGCCCCGTCAGCGATTCTCAGATTCTTGACGGCATCGACGGCGAGGACACCAAGCGCTATATGCACCACTACAACTTCCCCTCGTACTCGGTCGGCGAGACCAAGCCCTCGAGAGGCCCCGGACGCCGCGAGATTGGTCACGGTGCTCTTGCAGAGCGTGCTCTTCTGCCCGTTATCCCGAGCGTTGAGGAGTTCCCGTACTGCCTGCGCCTTGTCTCCGAGGTTCTTTCGTCCAACGGCTCGACTTCGCAGGCTTCCATCTGCGGCTCGACCCTTTCGCTTATGGCTGCCGGCGTGCCGATAAAGGCTCCCGTTGCCGGTATCTCCTGCGGACTTGTTACCGAGGGCGACCGCTTCATGACCATGGTCGATATCCAGGGTCTTGAGGACTTCTTCGGCGACATGGACTTCAAGGTCGGCGGCACCAAGAAGGGTATCACCGCTATCCAGATGGATCTTAAAATACACGGTCTGACCCCCGCTATCATCCGCGAGGCTCTTGACAAGACCTACAAGGCACGCTGCTACATCCTCGATGAAGTCATGCTGCCCGTTATCTCCGAGCCCAGAAAAGAGCTCTCCAAGTATGCTCCCAAGATGCTCACCACCAAGATTGACACCGAGAAGATCGGCGATGTCATCGGCAAGCAGGGCAAGGTTATCCAGAAGATCTGCGCAGAGTGCAACTGCAAGGTCGACGTTGAAGAGGACGGAACCGTCTTCATCTCCGCTATCGACATTGACGATGCGAAGCGTGCTCTCAATATGGTTGAGACCATCGCGAACGATCCCGAGGTCGGCGCTATCTACAAGGGTGTTGTTACCCGTCTGATGGACTTCGGCGCATTCGTTGAGATCGCTCCCGGCAAAGAGGGTCTTGTCCACATCAGCCATCTTGATGTCAAGCACGTTGACCGTGTTGAGGATGTCGTTGCTGTCGGCGACGAGGTCATAGTCAAGGTTCGCGAGATAGACGACCAGGGCAGACTCAACCTCTCCCGCAGAGACGCTCTTATCGAGGTCGAGGGACTTGTTCCCGAGAACGACCTGTCCGATGAGCCCCGCAGAGCTCCCAGAAGGGACAACCGCGGCGGCAGAGACGGCGGAAGAAGAGATAACCGCGGCGGCAGAGGCGGCCACGGCGGAAAGAGATATTAATCTCTGATATAAAAATTAACAAAGACCGCTGTATCACAAGATACGGCGGTCTTTTGATATAGCAAAAACGGAACTGCAACTATTGCCGCAGTTCCGCTTTTTATTTGTGATATTTTCCGCCGCTCGATATCATGAACGCGCGGTAGATCTGTTCGAGCAGCATCACGCGCGCGAGCTGATGCGGGAATGTCATTTTCGACATCGAGAGCTTGAAGTTCGCGCGGCGCTTGACCTCGTCAGTCAGCCCGTGCGAGCCGCCGATAATAAAAACAAGGTTTCCGCTCCCGCCGACTGCCGCCTGCTCAATATCGCGGCTGAGCTCCTCGGAAGAGAGCTGCTTGCCCTCGATGCACATCGCATAAACGCGCGCCGACTGGTGAATGAGCTGTAAAATGCGCTTTCCCTCGTCCGCGAGAGCCGAGTCTATCTGCGCCTTCGACGGGTCGTCCGGGATACGTGCGGGGGTCAGCTCCGTTATTTTCAGCTTGCAGAATGCCGAGAGTCGCTTTGAATATTCGGCGCATGCGCCGCGCAGGTAGTCCTCCTTGAGCTTGCCGACGCATATGATATCTATGTTGTACATCTTACCCTCCGTTTAAAAGCTTATCGCCTTTCCGTTGTCGCCCGCAACGCCGAGCAGATAGTCGCTGCCCGCCTTTGCGCCGTGGATGGTGAACGCCGAGTGGGTCGTCTCATACGCGAGGTCGGGCGTGTTGTTCTGCTTGCTCAGATGCCCGAGCATGAACCGCACCGTGCCAGAGTCGAGGAGTTTCACCGCCGCGTCGGAGCACGCCGTGTTTGAAAGATGCCCTATGTCCGAGAGTATGCGCTGCTTGAGCGGATAGGGGTATGGTCCGCGCCGCAGCAGGTCTATCTCGTGGTTCGATTCGAGCATCACGAGGTCGCTGCCGTAAATCGCGTTCATCACTGTGTCGGTCACATGACCGAGGTCGGTCGCTATAGATATACGCCTGCCGTCCGGCGTGACAGCCGTGTAGCCGCAGCTCTGCGCGGCGTCATGCGGCGTTGCAAAGGGCTTCACATATATCCCCGCCGCCTCCGCGCCGTTTTCGCTTATCTCGCGCGCGGTGAACTTGCCGTTGAGTATGCCTATGGAGTCGAGTGCCCTGAGCGTGCCCGCCGACGCATAGACATCAATATTCCTGCTGCCTGCAAAGACCCGCAGCCCGTTTATATGGTCTGAGTGCTCGTGGGTGATGAAAATCGCGCTGATGCTGTCCGGCGATACGCCGATATTTTCGAGCGCGCCGGTTATTCTTTTTGCGCTGACTCCCGCGTCGATGAGTATGCCGCCGTCGGAAGTGCCTATGTATATGCAGTTGCCGCTGCTCGAAGAGAAGAGCGGACAGAATTTTGCCATATTTTTCTCCTTTAAAAAATCCTGCGCCGGCATGACCGATGCAGGATTCTTGCATTTGTATTTTTAGACTGCTCTTGAAATGTCATCGGGTTCGGGTCTGTCAACGCGGCGGATGTCCGCGCCGAGCCCGGTGAGCTTTTCGACAATGTTCTCATATCCGCGGTCGATGTGCGAGATTTCTTCAATCTCGGTCGTGCCTTTGGCGATGAGTCCGGCGATTATCATCGCCGCGCCCGCGCGCAGGTCGTCTGCTCTGACGGGTGCGCCCTTGAGCTGCTCGACACCCTCGATAACAGCCATCTTGCCCTCGACCTTTATCGAAGCGCCCATGCGGGTCAGCTGCTCGACATAGCGGAAGCGGTTATCCCAAACTCCCTCGGAAACGAAGCTCGTGCCGTCCGCGATGCTCAGAAGAGCGGTCATCTGCGGCTGCATATCGGTCGGGAAGCCGGGGTATGGCATAGCCTTTATCGTGCATTTGCCGGGTCTGCCGTTCGCGCAGACTCTGATGCTGTCGTCATTTTCTATAACATCGATGCCGCACTCTATAAGCTTGGCGGAGATGGATTCAAGATGCTTCGGAATAACATTCTTGATAAGAACGTTTCCGTCCGTTGCGGCGGCGGCGACCATATATGTGCCAGCCTCGATCTGGTCGGGGATTATCGAATAGTTGCAGCCGTGCATGTGCTCGACTCCGCGGATTTTAATTGTATCCGTACCTGCTCCGCGAATGTCCGCGCCCATGGAGTTGAGGAAGTTCGCGAGGTCAACTATGTGCGGCTCTTTTGCGGCGTTTTCAATAACGGTCAGCCCTTTCGCCTTGACTGCGGCGAGGATAACATTGACCGTCGCGCCGACAGAAGCCTCGTCGAAATAAACGGAGCTGCCCTCAAGCCTTTCGGCGGCGGCGTCGATTATCGCATTTTCGCCTATCGTGACTGTTGAGCCGAGCAACTCAAAGCCCTTGATGTGGCGGTCGATCGGGCGCACGCCGAAGTTGCAGCCGCCGGGCATGGCGACTTTCGCGCGGTGGAATCTGCCGAGCAGCGCGCCGATGAAATAATAAGAAGCGCGCAGATGCTTCGTCATATCGTGCGACACGACGTAGGAGTTGACTCCCTTTGTGTCGATCTCGAGCGTGCTCTTGCTCAGGCGTTTTATGCGTGCGCCGAGCTGTTCGAGAATTTTTGTCATATAATAAACATCACTGATGTTGGGAATGTTTTCAATAACACATACATCCTGAGCGAGGATAGTTGCGGGCAGAATAGCTACGACTGCGTTTTTAGCGCCGCTTATGCTGACCTCTCCTCTGAGGGGTATGCCGCCGTTGAGCACGAACTTTTCCAATTTGTTCACTCCTATATAGTTTTATATCAAAAAAAGCAGTAAAAATCGAATGAAATAAAATACATTTTACGACACTAAATTATATCATCTTTTTGCCCCATTGAAAAGGGTTTTTTCAAAAATTTATACTGCATTTTTCTGCGTCGGCGGCGTTGTGCAATAAAAATTTTAGATTTTGCCGGCAATGCCGCGCATTTCTGCTGTTCGGTTTTATTATTGACAGCTGCTGCGCATTTAGAAGCGGAATTTTTTAATTTGCGGATATTTTTGGCAGCAGGGCAGAGCGGCAATTATATTGCGGCATTTTTAATTTGTATGTTGTTAATTTTTATATTTTGTGGTAAAATCCTTTCATCAGGAAAAAGGGGGCGCCGCATGGACAGACTCGATAAAACGGTCGCAAAACAGATGAATCTCTCGCGCAGCGGCGCAAGGCAGCTCATAAGAAGCGGCGCGGTCGAGGTGAACGGCAAAAAAATATTTGCAGCCGACGAGCAGATCGATATCAATTCCGACGAGCTTAAAATAAGCGGAAAGATTGTCACCGTGCGCCGATATCTCTATATCATGCTCAACAAGCCCTCCGGCGTGCTCAGCGCCGCAAAGGATCCCGACTGCCCGACGGTCGTCGATCTTCTGCCGCCCGAGCTCAGCAGGCGCGGACTTTTTCCCGCCGGCAGGCTCGACAAAGACACAACGGGACTTTTGATAATCACCGATGACGGCGATTTTGCCCATCGCCTTATCTCGCCCTCCCACCATGTCTATAAAACATACGAGGCGACGCTCGAAAGCGATATAAGTGAAGAACAGCTTGATACCCTGCGGCAGGGCGCGGTGCTCGGCGACGGCACGGAGTGCCTGCCCGCGAAGCTCAGAAAGATAAGCGATGAGCCGCCCACGGTGCGCGTTCAGATACGCGAGGGCAAGTATCATCAGGTCAAGAGAATGTTCGCGTCCGTTGAAAACAGCGTTGTTGCGCTGCACCGAACGGCGATAGGCGCGCTGCAGCTTGACAATTCGCTCAAGGAGGGTGAAGCCCGCCTGCTGACTGACGACGAGCGCAAAATGATATTCTCGGAGGCCGAGATCATATAAGCAAAAAAGGGCGCAGCCCGTAAAAATAAGCGAGGTTAAAAAATGTCTGACAAAAGAGCAAACGACCTGAACCTCTTCACAAAGGATCAGGACAACTACAGTATCGACACGAGCAAGAAGCTCAAGGTCGGTATAATCGGTACCGGCTGGATAGCCGAGAGCCACATCAGCGAATATCTCAAGATGCCCGATGTTGAGCTTGTCGGCGTGGCGGATCTTGTCGACGGCAAGGCGGAGGAGTTCCTCAGAAAGTGGAACGCACCCGAGGGAGTCAGGGTCTATCATTCGCACAAGGAACTCATTGACAACGAGGAGCTCGACGCAGTCAGCGTCTGCACCTACAACATGACCCACGCGGAGTGCACAATTTACGCGCTCGATCACGGCGTCAATGTCCTGCTTGAAAAGCCCATGTGCGTCACTCTCGAAGAGGCTGTCGAGATAAGAAAAGCCGAGAAGAGAAACGGCAAGATAGTCTCCGTCGGCTTCCAGCCGCGCTACAACCCGAATATGCAGATGATAAAATACATAATCGAGTCCGGCGAGCTCGGCAAGGTCTATCATATTCAGATAGGCGGCGGCAGGCGCAGAGGTATCCCGACTCCGTTCGGCACTACGTTCATAGAGAAAGAGACGGGCGGCATCGGTGCGCTCGGCGACATCGGCTGCTATGCGCTCGACATGGTATTGAACGGCATGGGCTATCCCAAGCCGCTGACGGTCACGGGCTTCCTCTCCGATTATTTCGGCAAGGCGGACGACTACAAATACAAGGATGTTTTCGGCGTTGACGATTTTGCGGCGGGCTTTGTCCGCCTCGAGGGCGGTCTGACTATCGATTTCAAGACCGCATGGGCGATGAATGTCGACACCATGGGCGACACCGTTGTTCTCGGCACAAAGGCCGGACTGAAGATACCGTCGTCGGGTCACTGGGGCAGCATTGACGCTCCGCTGAAGATATACAGAAACATCGGCGAAGCAGAGGTTGAGACGGTCGTCCCCATGCTCGAAGAGCCCGAGGAGGGCGTGTTCTACTGGAAGGTCAGAAAGTTCCTCGACGCCGTCAAAGAGGGCGGCGAAGCGCCCGTCCCGACGAGCCAGGCTATCTACAACCAGGCTATCCTCGACGGAATCTACCGTTCCGCTCAGATAGGCCATGAGATAGAGCTCGAGATCCCCGAAGTCTGATAGAAAAAAATGAGCGGCTGTGCAGATGCACGGCCGCTTTTGTCGTTTTAGTGGTATGCAATTTTTGGGTGGCAGTATCGGTTATAGAGTCGTTGAACACTTGCCGATAACTTCAAACTTTGCAAAAGTGCAATTGGGCAACACGTGCAGTCTTGACAATCGGGCTCTTAATAGCCACGCCCTGCAAGAATGAACGGCTGATAATTTGTTCAATGAACGCTTCGTTTAATGCGGTTCAGGGGCTTGAGACAGAGCACGCTTGTTATCGCGGTCAGCGGCAGGGCGGCGAGAATACCTATCGAGCCGGCGAGCGCCTGAAGAATCTCAACGGCTATCTGCTCGCGGTTGAGTATCTGGCTGACATTGCTGCTGTAAGTGACCATGAGGAGCATGCAGCAGAGCGCCGAGCCGATATAGGCGAGCACGAGCGTGTTCGCCATCGTGCCCATTATGTCGCGCCCGATTGTCAGGCCGGATTTCAGCAGCTCACGCGCCGGGAGATCGGGCGATTTTTCGTTTATCTCGCACAGCGACGAGGCTATCGACATCGCAACATCCATCACCGCGCCGACCGCGCCGACGATTATCATCGCGAAGATTATCGCCTTGAGGTCAATCGGGTTGTCTTTGCGGAGATTGTAGAGATACAGCCACTCCGAGTCAAGCACGCCGGACATTTTTATCTGATCGCGCAGCAGCAGTTCGAGAGCGCCCGCGACGAGCACGCCGCCCACGCATCCGACTCCCGCGGCAAAGCACTTGACATTCAAGCCCTCAATCAGAACGAGCGTCATGACCGTGATATAGACGCAGGTGACTATCGACCAAATGTAGATATTCTGTCCGTTGAGTATCGCAGGGATCAGATTAATGAACACTGCAAGACAGGTGAACACGAGCGATATTATCGTATCGAGTCCCTTCTTGCGCCCGAAAATCAGTATCAGCAGGAAGAAAAACGCGCAGAGCATCACGAGCGGCGTTATTCGCGAGAAGTCGGAGAGGTAGTAGTCCGCCGTGCCCTCGTCGTTCGGGTCATAGACGAGAATGACATTGTCACCGACCTCGACCTCGGGTTGGGGCAGACCGTAGAGCATATCCTTCTCCTGAACGGCGTAGAGGGTCTTGCCGCGCACTTTGCCGGAGGTTGCTTTCGCCTCAAAGAATATGTACTGCATGCTGATTTTTCCGCCGCTCTCCTCGTCGCTCACGGTTTCTTGTTCGTCCGTGATGCGCAGTACCTTTGCGCGCACGGAGACAACGTCCTCCTTGTCGCCGAAAACGCCGTTGCCTATGGCAATTTTGTATGCTGTGAACAGATAGACTATCGACAAAATTATCGTCGAGACATAAACTATTATTCTTTTCTTTTTCGCTTTATCCAAAATAATTACCCGCTTTATATCTCCCTGCCGAACGCCTTGGAGTATTTCTTCTGCCATGCGGCAAAGGAATCGGGCGAGTATTCGGCAGGCATATTTTTAGCCGTGCGTATCTGAATGTCGATTTTCATCAGCAGCCCGCACAGTGCCATGAGCAGAGGCAGCTGAGTCGCGCCGCGCACGCCTTTTTGAACTATCGATTTCGGGGTGAGCTTGACTATCTCGCCCACGCAGCTGCGCTTCAGATCCTCTTCGCTCAAAAGCCCTTTGTTGAACAGGAACGAGACTTTGTCGGACGGCGCGCCGAGCAGCCAGTTTTTGAGCATTTCAACGCCGCTGAATTTCGCTCCCATCTCCTGCATGAACTGCCGCTGGTAGCGGTAGAGATTGCGGGACGAAAACGGATTGTCGCCGCCTGAGACGAGCACATCCGAGAGTATCTTCGCCGCCCTTATGCCGCTTGCCATGCCGCTTCCGAGCATGGGGATAGTCATAAACGCGCTGTCGCCGAGCAAAACATATCCGTCCGCGAACATTTTCGATATCGGACGCCTGACGGGAATAGTACACATTCTGTCTCCGCGGACGACCGTGTCGCCGATTATCGGATTGTCTTTTTTGAGCGCCGTATACGCACGGTCGAATTCCGAATCGCTCAGCTCATCTATGCGTCCGATGAGCAGGTTCACTGTGTCGGACGGCTGATCCCAGATGCACCATGAGATGCCCGCTTCGCCGAGATGCTTCAGATACGCTTTGTTGGTATATTCGGGGTCGGGCACGCCGGGCGCACGGGTCACGAATGCGCGCCACGCGCGGAATAAATCGCCTTTTTCCGTCTCGCGCTGTATCTTAAACTCTGCCGGCAGACTCCTGCGGCAGGCGGAGGCTGCGCCGGAGATGTCGACAACGAGGTCGGAATATACTTTCTCGCCGCTCTCCAGCTCTATGCCGGCAACGCGCCCGGATTCAATTATAACCCGCTTCGCCGCCGAGCTATAGTGAAACTCGGCATAGCCCTCGGCTCGGGAATAGAGATAGTCGTTGAATTTTCTGCGCTCTATTGACCAGTCGACGCGCTCCGGATCCTGATGGATTCGCGTGATGCTCTTCTCATCCGGCGAGACGAAGCTCCAGTCTCCCTTCGGGAACCAGAACGGCTCATCGGGCAGGGGAATATCCGCCGCCGCAAAAGCCGACGGGTGCATATCATCGTGCCAGTCGTAGGCGACATTCTCACGCGATTCTTTCTCACATACGCGCACATCGAAGCCATTTTCGCCGAGCAGACGCGCGAGCACGAGCGCGGACTGATTCGCCCCGACAATAACTACGCTTTTTCCCATATCTTAACACCTCTCTGCGCAAGATATATTATTGTATAAATTATATCATAGCAGGGCAAAGAAATAAACCGACGAATTGAACAAAAAACCGCCGCACTCTTTTGGAGCGCGGCGGAAAACCGTATTATGTTTATTTATCAGTCAGCCTTCGGTGCATAGAGGTCCTTGAGTCTGAGCAGGTGCTCATATCTCTCGACGCTCTTGACTTCAGCTTCGCTGAACAGCTTCTCTGCGCGCTCGGGGAACGAGCGGGTCAGCGAGGAATAACGAGCCTCGTTGAGCAGGAAGTTGCGGTACTCTTCGGTGACAGGCTGCTTGCTGTCGATGGTGAAGGGGTTCTTGCCCTCTGCCTTGAGCATCGGGTTGAAGCGGAACATGTTCCAGTAGCCGCACTCGACAGCTCTCTTCATTTCCTTCTGGCAGTTGACCATGCCGCCCTTGATGGAGTGCATCTCGCAGGGAGCGTAGGCGATGACGATCGACGGGCCCGGATAAGCCTCAGCCTCTTCGATTGCCTTTATCGTCTGGTTCATGTTAGCGCCCATAGCGATCTGAGCAACATAGACATAGCCGTAGCTCATTGCTATCTCGGCAAGGCTCTTCTTGGCTATCGACTTACCGGCAGCCGCGAACTGAGCGACCTGACCGATCTGAGATGCCTTGGAAGCCTGTCCGCCGGTGTTGGAATAGACCTCGGTATCGAAGACCATGATGTTGACGTTCTCGCCGGAAGCAAGGACGTGATCAACGCCGCCGAAACCGATATCGTATGCCCAGCCGTCGCCGCCGAAGATCCAGACGCTCTTCTTGGAGAGGAACTCCTTGTTCTCAACGATATCCTTGCAGTCTGCGCAGTCGATATCCTTGATAGCGTCGGCAAGTGCGTCGGCAGCAGCGCCGTTGGTCTTGACATCGTCCTTCGTGTCAAGGAATGCCTTAGCAGCAGCCTTGACCTCGTCGGAAGCCTTGTCGGACTCGGCGATAGCCTCGACCTTTGCGATCAGTCTGTTGCGGACAGCATTCTGACCGAGGAGCATACCGAAGCCGTGCTCGGCGTTGTCCTCGAACAGGGAGTTAGCCCATGCGGGACCGTGGCCGGCCTTGTTGGTGGTGTAGGGGGAAGTCGCAGCGGGGCCGCCCCAGATGGACGAGCAGCCGGTGGCGTTGGAGATATACATCTTATCGCCGAACAGCTGGGTTATCAGGCGGGCATAAGCGGTCTCGGCGCAGCCTGCGCAGGAACCGGAGAACTCGAGCAGCGGAGTCTTGTACTGGCTGCCGATAACGGTGCCATCTGCAACCTCATCCTTGACGGAGACGTTTGCGACCATGTAATCGAATACGGACTGCTTCGCATCCTGGCTCTCACGGGAGACCATCTTGAGCGAATTGGTCGGGCAGACGCCTACGCAGACGCCGCAGCCCATGCAGTCGAGGGGAGAAACAGCGAGGGTGTATTTGTAGACGCCCTTGCCCTTGCCTGCCTTCTTGTCGACGATAGCTGCGCCCTCAGGAGCGTTGGCAGCCTCTTCTTCGGTCAGAGGGTACGGGCGGATAGTTGCGTGCGGGCAGACGAAGGAGCACTGGTTGCACTGTGCGCAGGTCTCTGCGTTCCACTCGGGAACCATGACCGCGACGCCGCGCTTCTCATAGGCGGATGCGCCCTGCTCGAATGTGCCGTCTGCGTGATCAACAAAGACGGAAACCGGGAGAGAATCGCCGTTCATAAGGCCGACAGGTCTCATGATGGAGTCGACCATCTTGACGAGCTTCTCGGGGCCGTTCTCGCTGACAGCCTTGGGAGCGTCAACAGCGTCAGCCCAGTCCGCGGGAACGTCGATCTTGACGTATGCGGTAGCGCCGGCGTCGATAGCCTTCTCGTTCATCTCGACTATCTCTTTGCCCTTCTTCATGAACTTCTGGGCCTTCTCCTTCATGTAGCCGATAGCCTCTTCCTCGGGAAGAATCTTGGCAAGGGAGAAGAATGCGGACTGAAGAACGGTGTTGGTGCGCTTGCCCAGACCGATCTTTGCCGCGATATCAATAGCGTTGACGGTGTAGAGCTGAATGTTGTTCTTGGCTATGTAGCGCTTAGCCTCTGCGGGCATCTTCTCGTTGAGCTCATCAGCGTCCCACTGGCAGTTGATGAGGAAAACGCCGCCGGGCTTAACATCGTTGACCATCTTGTAGCCCTTCTCGACATAGGAGGGGTTGTGGCAGGCAACGAAGTCAGCCTTGTTGATATAGTAGGGGCTCTTTATCGGGTTGTCGCCGAAACGAAGGTGGGAGATGGTGATACCGCCCGTCTTCTTCGAGTCATACTGGAAGTAAGCCTGGATGTACTTATCGGTGTGGTCGCCGATGATCTTGATGGAGTCCTTGTTCGCGCCGACTGTGCCGTCGCCGCCGAGACCCCAGAACTTGCACTCGATGGTGCCGGGAGCTGCGGTGTTGGGAGCTTCCTTCTCCTCGAGGGACAGGTGGGTAACATCATCGTTGATGCCGATAGTGAACTGGTTCTTGGGCTCGTCCTTCTTGAGCTCGTCATAAACAGCGAACACGCTTGAAGGCGGAGTGTCCTTGGAACCGAGGCCGTAACGGCCGCCGCAGACCTTTGCGGTCACGCCCTTTGTAGCAAGAGCGGTAACAACGTCAAGATAGAGGGGCTCGCCGAGAGCGCCGGGCTCCTTTGTTCTGTCGAGAACAGCGATCTTCTTGGCGGTTGCGGGGATAGCTGCGACAAGTCTGTCAGCGGAGAAGGGTCTGTAAAGGCGAACCTTGACGAGACCGACCTTCTCGCCCTTAGCGGTGAGGTAGTCGATAACTTCCTCTGCAACGTCGCAGATGGAGCCCATAGCGACGATGACTCTGTCAGCGTCGGGAGCGCCGTAGTAGTTGAAGGGCTTGTAGTCAGTGCCGAGCTTGGCGTTGACCTTGTCCATATACTCCTCGACAATGCCGGGGATAGCGTCATAATACTTGTTGCAGGCCTCACGGTGCTGGAAGAAGATATCACCGTTCTCGTGAGAGCCGCGCATTACGGGACGCTCGGGGTTGAGAGCGCGCTTTCTGAACGCCTCAACAGCGTCCATGTCGCACATCTCCTTGAGGTCTTCGTAATCCCAGACCTGGATCTTCTGTATCTCGTGAGAGGTACGGAAGCCGTCGAAGAAGTTGATGAAGGGAACGCGTCCCTTGATTGCAGCGAGGTGCGCAACAGCGCCGAGGTCCATGACCTCCTGCGGGTTGGTTTCTGCAAGCATTGCGAAACCGGTCTGACGACATGCATAGACATCGGAATGATCGCCGAAGATGTTAAGAGCGTGAGAAGCGACGCATCTTGCGGATACGTGGAAAACTGCGGGAAGCAGCTCGCCTGCGATCTTATACATATTGGGGATCATGAGGAGCAGACCCTGAGAAGCGGTGTAGGTGGTTGTGAGAGCACCTGCGGCCAGAGAACCGTGAACGGTTCCGGCAGCGCCTGCTTCGGACTGCATCTCGGCGACCTTGACGGTCGTGCCGAAAATGTTTTTCATGCCCTTTGCCGACCACTGATCAACATAGTCAGCCATGGGGCTCGAAGGGGTTATCGGGTAGATACCGGCAACCTCTGTGAACGCGTACGACACAAATGCAGCAGCATTGTTGCCGTCCATGCTCTTTGCTATTCTTGCCATTCTATGTTCCTCCCTATTTTAATAAACGTTTGAACGTATGGCATTGGTCAAATGACACCACGAATATAGTAACATTTTTGAGCTTCAATGTAAACAGATAAATAAACTAAAATAATAGAAAATATTTGTTTCGCCCTTTCTGAAATTTGTCAAAGTTCACATATTCTGCCTATATAATGTAATATAATACCCAATATGCAGCCGGGCACGGCTCCGAACGGACACAAAAGCTCCGATTTTCCGTGATTTTCGCCGAAAACAACTGAATTTGTCTTTCCCTGCCCTTCGCATCCGCGCGCGGTGCTCTCACGCGCTCCCGCTTTGAATGAGGCGGAGTTTGAATATTTGACAGAGAATATGTTTATGTGTATAATAAAGCTTAACATTGCCGCTATATGCCGGCAGTGAATAATACTTATACCGAAAGGAGCTAATCCATTCATGGATGACCCCGACCCCGGCAATCTTATTTTTCAGATAATTTTGCTGTTCGTACTTATTCTTCTCAATGCTTTCTTTGCGATGAGCGAGATCGCGATAATCTCCCTCAACGATACGAAGATCGCGAAAATGGCCGAGGAAGGCAACAAAAAAGCAAAGCAGGTTTTGAAGCTCACCGCGGATTCGAGCGGATTTCTTTCAACCATTCAGATCGGCGTTACCCTCGCAGGCTTCCTGACCTCCGCATCCGCATCGCAGACATTCGTTGATATGCTCTCCGGAGCTATCGGGAAAATATCTGTCCTGAGCGGAATCCCCGCAGGCGTTATCAACGGCTTCTCCGTCGTTGTCATTACGCTCATAACCTCGTATTTCTCTCTTGTTCTGGGCGAGCTTGCGCCCAAGAGAATAGCCATGCAGGCGCCCGAAAAGGTCTCATTCAAGGTCGTCGGCATACTGCTCGGCTTCAAGAAAATAACCAAGCCTTTCGTAAAAATACTCTCCCTGTCGACCAACGGTCTCGTCCGTCTGCTGGGCTACGATCCGAACGCTTCGGAGGAGCCCGTGACCGAAGAGGAGATACGCATGATGGTTGATGTCGGCGGAGAAAAGGGCGTTATAGAGGACTCGCAGAAAGAGATGATAAACAACATCTTTGAGTTCGATGACCTCGACGCCGGAGATATAATGACCCACCGCACCGATATGACGGCGGCTGAGATAAGCGATCCGCTGAGCGAAATAGTCTCGCTCTCGATGGACAACGGCTATTCGAGAATCCCCGTCTATGATGACGACCCCGATAACATAGTCGGCATAGCTTATGTCAAAGATTTGCTCAAGTATATCGGCACCGACCTGCCGGAGGATGTGACTCTGCGCGATATTATCCGCGAGCCCGTTTTCGTCCCCGAATCGATGCCCTGCGGCGATCTGTTCAAGCAGATGACCGACAAGCACACGCAGATGGCGATAGTCGTTGACGAGTTTGGCGGCACGGCGGGAATAGTGACGCTCGAGGATGTGCTCGAATCGATAGTCGGCAATATTCAGGATGAATATGACGACGAAGAGGAAGAGATTTCTAAAATCGACGACACTACTTTCACCGTTGACGGCGTGACCTATATCGACGAGCTTGACGAGGTGTTCCATGTCTCCCTCCCCGAGGGCGATTACGACACCGTCGGAGGCTTCATAATAAGCGAGCTCGGCTACCTCCCGCAGGACGGCGAGATGAACGTGGTCGAATACAAGAACCTGCGCTTCACCGTTCTCAATGTTGAGGACAGAAGAATCGGCAAGGTCAAGATTGAGATTCTCCCCGTCGAAGAGGAAAAAGAGGACGCGGAGGACGACTCAAAGCGCGAGAAGGGCGGCTGGTTCGCCGAGCGCCGTGAGGAAAAGGAAAAAGATAAAGAAAAAGCCGAATAACATAAAAGGGCTGAGCAAACGCGCTCAGCCCTCAACTTATCGATAAACCCGGTTTTTGGGTTTCGCAGGGAACAATCCCTCCTTTGTGTAAAGGGAGGGATTGTTTTGAATAAGCTGCAATTTTCCAAAATTGCCGGGTATTTTGAACTTTTACGCAACAACCCCTCAGTCACGGCTTCGCCGTGACAGCTCCCCTTACACAGGTGAGCCTTGAGACCGTGCATGACGGACTTTTTCGACAGACTGAAGGCTGAGCAAATGCGCTCAACCCTTTTTATATTGCATAAAAACGAGCCGGAAGATTTTCTTCCGGCTCGTTGTGTTGTTCTGTTACGGCATGAGGCGATGGATTATCGCTATGCAGTCGTCGAGATCCATGATTCTCGGCACGGGGTAGAGGGGATTTGCCTCTTTGCATGCGCGCTTTGCGATGGTCTCGATGTCCTTCTCCTGAATTTTCTCGATCTTGTCGGGGATGTTCATTCTGGCGTTCATGTCTCTGATAGCCTGGATGAAGTCGAGAGCCTTCTGCTCGTCGGTCTGATCGGCTTTCGCAACGCCTGCGCATTCGCAGAGTCTTGCAAGGCGCTCATAGGCGGTCTCGCCGTAGAAGTCGAGGACATAGGGCAGGATAATGGCGTTAGCAAGTCCGTGCGGCACGCCGTAGAATCCGCCGAGGTTATGGGCTATAGCGTGGACGTTGCCGACATAAGCTCTCGTGAACGCGATGCCCGCATAGTGCGAAGCGAGGAGCATCTGCTCTCTTGCGTGGAGATCCTTACCGTTCTTGTAAGCCTCTTCGAGGTTCTCGAAGATGAGCTTGGTGGCGACTTCTGCCTTCTCGGAGGTGTCCTTGGTGTTGGAGTGGCCTATGTAGGCTTCAACCGCGTGGGTCAGAGCGTCCATACCGGTGGTCGAAGTGATGTGGGGCGGAAGACCGACTGTAAGCTCGGGATCAAGAACTGCGTACTTCGGACGGAGCACGGGATCGTTGAGCGCATACTTCTCGTGGGTCTTGGTGTCGGTAACAACGGCGGCGAGAGTGGTCTCGGAGCCGGTGCCGGCGGTGGTGGGAACCGCGAAGAACGGAGGCAGCTTCTTGCGTATTTTGAGCTGTCCGCGCATCTTCTGAACAGTCTTATTAGGGCAGACGACTCTTGCAGCCGCACCCTTGGCGCAGTCCATCGGAGAACCGCCGCCGAAAGCGATGAAGCCCTGGCAGCCGTTGTCAAGATAGAGCTTGCGGACTTCTTCGATATTGTCTATCGAGGGGTTCGGCTGAGTCTTGTCATAGACGACATAATCGATACCGTCTGCCTTGAGACCCTCATAGAGGCCGTCAAGCAGGTTGAGTCCGGTGAGACCCTTGTCGGTGACGATCATCATCTTCGACAGACCCTTCTCCTTGATGACCTGCGGCAGCTTCTTGACGGAGCCGGGGCCGGAGATTATCTTGGGCGGAGTCCAGTCAAGGAAGTTGACGGCGATCCTGAAAACGCCCTGATAAAGCCTGTAGTACATGTGCTTGATTGACATTTCTATCACCCTTTGTTTAATGATGCTATTATTTTACATTATTCCCGCCGTTAAATCAATAAGCGGAGAACAAAAAACGGCTTGATTAAAGCTCAAAATCGCTCGCATCGAACTGCGGCAGCTCGACTGGCTGCTTCGGCTTGCGCTTGAGCGGGTCGTAGCGGAACGCGGAACAGCTCGAATCCTTCTGCATGACGCCCTTTTTCGGGCACAGTACTGTCTTGCCGTCCGGTGCGCCGCTGCCTCTGGTGCAGTATTCGCACGCCGGGGGTATGCTCTTTTTGTTGAGCAGTTTGCTTTTCAAAATTATCATCCTAAATGCTTTTTTTATTATTCTAACACTTTTTCTCGTTTGTATCAAGCTCCAATATCAGCATCGCGCCGCTCAAAAGCATCGCAAACGCGGCGGGCGCGGAGAAAGAGAACATCTGCGGAGCGCCTACCGAACCCAGCGAAACGGTGTTTACGGGACAAGGGAACAGGCGGAGCAGTCCCTCGCAGAACAGCGCGGCGAGAGCGGCGCAGACAAGGCGCGCGCAGAAAAAATACGGCAGCGGCGTCCCGCAGGTCTTTATGTGCCGCATTATCTGGCAGTGTACGCTTACTCCGCCCCAGCCGAGCACCGCCGCTATGGCGGGGATATTGAACCCCCCGGCTGCCGAGGCACATCCTCCGGTGACTTCGAGCGTGCAGCCGAGAAGCAAATTTGCCCAGTCGGGCAGGCGCAGCAGGGGAATATATTGGGTGGCGCAGGCGAACATGACTATCCACGCGCATATTGAGATCATATTTTTCGTCCCCTCGGCGACCGCCTCGGTCAGCGCGCGGGAGAGCGGCAGACTCGAAATAGCCGGGGCGGCGTGTGCATCTGTTTCGCCATGCGGGATGAATCGCGTCAGCATGCCGAGCGTGAGGCTCGCGAGGGTGAGCGACACAAAAATTATGACTCCCGCCCGAACGCTTCCGAGCATCCCCGCGCCGACTCCGCCTATGACAAACGCCGGACCCGCGTTGACGCAGAAAAGGGTCATTCTCTGCGCGTCGCTCTGTGAGATGCGCCCGTCGGAAAATAGCGTGGCGGTCATTCCCGCGCCGACGGGGTAGCCCGCGACAAAGCTCATGCACGCCGCCGCGCCCGCGCTCCCGGGCAGGGCGAAAAGAACCCGCACGGGCTTTTCGAGAAATTTTCCGAGATAGCCGCACAGCCCCGAGCGCACGAAAAAAGCGGAGAGCACGCAGAACGGATAGAGCGACGGCACGGCGCTCGAAGCGCAGATAAGAAGCCCTTTTTTTACTCCTGCCGCGCTGACCGACGGCATGGCGACAATGAGCACGGCTGCCGATAAAGTCGCCGCCAAAAGCGGCAGACGGCGCAGAGCCTTTTTAAAATACTCTCTCATGTCATCACCCCTCAGTCATATTGATATTCATCCTGCGTTCTTTTTATTGCCGGGGGAGCATACATTATTTGGGAAAAGAGGGATGCACATGCCAAAACGCAGGGAGAGCGGGAAGATGCGCTCGGCGGCGGACATGATAAAAAAGATAAACGCGCTCGACTCGTCGAGAAAATATTCGCAGGTGCATGTCGAATTTTTCGGCAGGCGCGAGGCGAGCATAGACGGACTCTACGGCGTGCTCGAATATGACGGCGAGCGGATACGCCTGAGCGCCGGCAAAGAAGAGATAATTTTCTGCGGCAAAGGGCTCAGCATAGATGTTTTTGACCTCGGTCAGGCGGTCATACACGGGGAAATAATGAGCATGGAATTCTGCAAATAGGGGGCGGGAATATTTCTGATGTATTTAATTTCTTGCGCGGCTATGTCTGCATGAGGGCGAGCGGGGGATTCCCGGAACGCTTTCTGAATCTATGCTCGCGCGGGAATATTCCGTATTGGGATGTCTGCTGCACAAACGGCGTCGTTTTCGCGCGCACGACGCCCGAGGGCTACCGCATGATGCGCCCCTGCGCCAAAAAAGCTGGCATGCGCATGAAAATAGTCAAGAAGAGCGGTCTGCCTTTTCTGCTGTCAAAAAACCGCGTCCATGCAGGGCTTGCAGTCGGCGCAGTGTGCTTTATATTGATAACGGCGGCGCTCTCCGGGCGAATATGGACTGTCAATGTGACGGGCTGCGAGACAGTGCCGGAAGAGGATATAAGAGAGACGGTCGAGCGCTTCGGCGTCTATCCGGGAATGAGAAAAAAGCAGCTCGACACGCACACGGTCGCCGAGGAGGCGATGTCCGCTATGCCGGATGTTTCGTGGCTGTCGGTTAATATAGTCGGTTGTTCGGTCAATGTCGATGTGCGCGAGGGAGTCGGCAAGAGTGTCAAAAAAAATGATGCGCCGTGCGATATAGTCGCCGCGGCGGACGGGCAGATACAGACTCTCGAAATTTTCAGCGGCACTGCGATGCAGGAGCGAAACGCCGCCGTTTTAAAGGGCGACACGATAATCAGCGGAATCGTCGAAAACCGCGACGGCGGCATGAGCATGCGCCACGCCGCGGGGTATATCACCGCGCTGACAAAGCACACTTTTTCGACCTCTTCGCACAGCCTGCCGTCAAGGAAAATAAGCGATGTCAAGTCGCGCTACACTCTGCTGTTCTTTTCGCTCAAAATACCCCTCGGCTCGCGGATAGACCCGGACTTCACCGAGGACAGATTCCTGACCCTCGGCGGTGAGAAGCTTCCGATAGGCATAAGAGCCGAGCGGAAATATATATTCGCGCCCGCAGACGCGACGGACGACAGCCTCTCCGATCTTATCACGCTTGAGGAGCACTTCTATAAATCTTCAAATAATCTGCGCGATATGCTCGTGATGAGCCGCACGACGACCGAGCGGCAGTCCGACGGCAGAGCAGTGTTTTTCAGCGAATACGGCTGCCTGCAAAATATCGGTGAGGAGAGAAGAATAGAGGCGGGGGAATGAATATGCATCGCCATTTTATTCGGACGATGCATATGACGAAACTTTTTTTATTCTAATGGGTTTATTGAATTCTTTAGCATATTCTATTAAAGAGGCAGTCCCGCGGCTTTGGTAATCCCAAAAACAGATAACATAATC
>ULND01034999.1_pt1 | contig 25707 bp, 28 predicted proteins | sample 1951821 | NCBI WGS metagenome assembly ULND01 (sample SAMEA4835567, study PRJEB28245) | human gut metagenome | biome: gut microbiome; material: fecal sample | place: Denmark | collected 2008 | reverse complement strand
CAGGAATACTGACGTATTTCAAATGACGAGACAATATAATCGGACAAATTTTCCGCTATGAGAAGTGTTGTACTCTGATTGTATTGTCTATATTTAAAACGATAATTTTTCGGCGAAATTTTTAAAAAAAGGCTTGAATTCAAAATGCTTATCTAAGATTTTTGAGAAAAATCCTATGACCGTTCCGTTGAACAGAGCTATTATCAGCGTGCCGAAATTCACTCCGACAAACTTTTTAAAAAAGCACAGGCTCATTATAACGGCAACTGCCAGGCAGGAAAGATCAAACACCGTTTTAAAAAGCGAGCGCTTGATACCGAATTTCTCGCTCACTCCTTTAACAAAGAAGTCATACACCTGCGGATAAAGATAAGTTTTAAAGAAAAGGGCTATCGAAAAAGAGGTCAAAACCGCACCGAAAGCGAACATAAATATTCTAAGACCTATATTTAAAGTTTCGGGTTTTGTTATCTCGGTGTTAAAACACGGAATAAGTCTTATCAGATCCAAAACCGCGCCGTAAACAAGACAGGTTATAAAGGAGGAAAGGTATACAGCTTTGAACTTTTTCATAACACAGCAGAAAACATAAAATAGAACAGATTGTATAACATATTCTGCCTGCCCGAATGTCAAAATACCCGTTTTTTGGCTTAAAATATACGCCGGAGCGACCACCATAGACACTCCGAATCCCGCGCTTGAAAGAATGGCAACCGCAAGCGCCAGCAGCACTATGGCAAAAATATAAACTATCTCGCTTTTAACTTCTTTTTTTTTCATACTCTCTTCCCCTTTGCATAAAAAAAGCCACACACTCAAAAAGAGTGTGTGACGAAAATCTTAATCCGAGAAAAATTCACACGAATTTTCTAAAACAGATTATAATATATAACCTTTTCTTTGTCAAGAAAATTTAAAGCGAATCGGTTAAAATTTCTGCAATATCCTTTTGTGATAGCGGCGCCCAGGCATTATCAAGTCCCTCATTATCCGCAATATGAGCTGCCATTTCGTCGATTTTCTCTTCATCAATGCCGACATTTTTAAGATTCATAGGCATTCCGAAAGATTCAAAGAGCTTATAAACCGAATCGATAGTTTTCTCGGCTATCTCGGATTCAGGCAAAGAAGGATCAATTCCGAAAATATGAGTGCCGAAAGAAACAAATCTTTCAATGGTTTTATCATTTAAGATATGCTTCATCCATCTCGGGGTAATAATAGCGAGTCCCTCGCCGTGAGTGATATCATAATAAGCGCTTAAAGCGTGCTCTATCCCGTGGCACGGCCAACCGGAATAACTGTTGCCTATAGAAAGTATACCGTTGCAGGCAAGAGAGCAGTCTACCATAAATTCTGCGCGAGCGTCATAATTATCAGGCTCGCTAAGAGCGACTTTTGCATTTTTGATAAGGCTCTTTATTGCGGACTCGCACATTCCGTCGGCAAGATCGGAATGCTTCTCGCAGAAATATTGCTCCATAATGTGATTAATAGCGTCTGCAGCGCCTGCGGCAGTCTGCTTTTTAGATACGCTGAAAGTATATTCAGGATCTAAAATCGAGGCATACGGGAACAAATGCTCGTCAAGATAGCCTACTTTATCATTCGTTTCAGTCCTTGAAATAACGCATCCGCTGTCATATTCCGAACCTGTTGCTGCTAAAGTTAAAATATCTACAAGCGGCAAAGCGGCTTTTGCTTTTACTTTATAGGAAATCAGATCCCACGGCTCGCCGTCATAAAGAGCGCCGGCGCAGATAGCTTTAGAGCAATCGAGCACGCTTCCTCCGCCTACTGCCAAAACCGCGTCAATATTATGCTCTTTACAAAGCTTTACGCCCGAAAGCACGCTTGTTGAATACTTCGGATTCGGCTCTATTCCGCCAAGCTCATAAATCTCGAAATCGGAGAGAAGATCTTTAACTTTATCATAAAGGCCGATTTTTTTAATGCTTCCTCCGCCGTAAGTCAAAAGAATTCTGTTGCCCAGAGGTTTAAGGACTTCGGGAAGATTTTTAACCGCTCCTTTACCGAAAATAAGCTTTGTGGGGGTATTATAAACAAAATTTTCCATAAGATACTCTCCTTTTAAATTTTACAAAATTCAGTATATATTTTATTTTTAACAATTTATAGGAAAATTTTTAAATTATTTGTTAATTACTTCTTCATTTTTTTAAGAAAAGCAATAACAGCGCAAATACCTAATATAAAAGCATAACCTATAACCCACAAAATGTGGCTTCCTATTTTAAAAAAATTCCCCGCTATTACTGCTTTTTCAAGCTCTGCCGCGTGAACGAACGGCAGCAGATATGCGATTTTTTTAAAAACACCGCCCACAAGATCAAGATCGAACCAAACTCCCGAAAGCCAGGCTGATAAATTGGTTAAAAGCGCTCCGCAAAAGCCTCCGACTTGCTTAACATTAAACACGCTGCCGCAAAGCAATCCTAAAAAAATATAAAAAAGTGATATCACAGCTAAAAGCAAAACTGCGTAAATGATATTAACTGAAAAATCAAGACCTAAAAAAAGCGCCGTAATATAGCAAATAACACCCTGCGCAACGGATATGGGAATTATCGGAAGAGCATATCCCAAAATAAATTCAATCGCCGTAAGCGGAGTAGTGAGCAGTCTTTGAAGAAAAGCGCTCTCGCGGTCTTTTGCAATTAAAGTTGCGGAAAAAAGCGTCATAAAAGAAAGACCGAAAACAGTTATTCCCGGCGCAAGATTTTTAATTTCAAAAAGACTTACGGGAATATTCGCCTGAATAGCCGAGAGCAACAAAAGAAGAATCACCGGAAATCCAAGTCCGAAAAAAAGCGTGAGAGGATCGCGCAGAATTTCTTTTGCATTTCTGCTTGAAAAAGAAAGCAATCTCATTTTACTTCTCCTTTCACGATTTTAATAAAGGCATTTTCAAAGCTGTCGGCACCTGAAATTTCAATAAGTTCCTCTGCCGTGCCGAGCTTAAGCAATTTTCCGTCTTTCATAATTCCTATGCGGTCGCTCAGTTTTTGCGCTTCTTCCATATAGTGAGTTGTAAGTATCACGGTGACCTTGCCTTTTAAAGACCTGATTATATCCCATAGTTCGCTTCGCGCTATAACGTCAAGTCCCAAAGTCGGCTCGTCTAAAAAAAGAATTTCAGGCTCTGAAATCAGCGCCATTGCGATGCTTAGTCTTCTCTGATAACCGCCGGAAAGTTTTCCGGCTTTCTTTTTTTCCACGCTTTCAAGACTGAATTTTTCTATAAGCTCGCGCGTTTTTTTATTTTTTTCACTATTCGTAAATCCGTGAATTCCGCACATAAGGCTCAGGTTTTCAAAAACCGTGAGATTAGGAGCCACGGCGGTTTCCTGAGGGGAAACGCCAATAATATTTTTTATTTCCTTTGAATTTTTAACTATGCTTTTATCCGCTATCAGCGCGTCGCCGGAGGTAGGCTTTAATAAGCAGGAAAGCATTTTAATCGTGGTGGTTTTACCTGCGCCGTTTACTCCGAGCAAGGAAAAAAGCTCGCCGCGGTTTATCTCAAGATTTAATTTGTCTACAGCAGAATTTGAGCCGTATTTTTTTGATAGATCAACAGTTTTTATCGCCGTCATTTTTTATCCGCCTCGTAAATAAGTTTTAATCCCGAATAAGCGTCGGTAAGCGCTTTGCTTGTGAATTCCTCGCTCCAATTTAAAAACCCCGTTGAAATCATTGCGGCAATTCCGTGAACGAACACCCACATTTCCATATGTAACTTATAAGCCTTTTCTTCTCCGATTTTGAGATTTTTCATAATAATATCTATTATAGGTCTGATCTCTTCTTTGTTTTCGGGTATTTCTTCTGCCGACCTATCTCTCATAAAAAGCAATTTAAAAAGTTCTCTTTCTTCTTTTGCAAATCGGATATATGCCATTCCGCTCGCTTTATACGGTGGATATTTTGACTCTTTCATTTTTTCCGACAAATAAGTATTGTAAATTTCATCCGCTTTTTTGATAACCTCATTTTGAAGAGATTCCATATTATTAAACACGCTGAATATCGGTTTTGAAGAAGAATTAAGCGCGCCTGAAAGCGATCTTGCAGTCAAAGAAGAAAAGCCTTTTTCTCTTACTAAACCGACTGCCGCTTTAATTATTTCTTCTCTTGTAAACTTATAATTTCTCGGCATAATTTTTCCCTTTCATAAAGAAACGTATATTGCGCAACACCCGTTTCTTTATTATAGCACAACAAAAAAATTTGTCAATAAGAAAGCGAGGGATAAATCCCTCGCCTTCTTACTTATTATAATGTTTATATCCCGGATGTTTACCCGTTACATGGTAATAATTATTTCTAAGATACAAAAGCTTATCTATTTGTTCCTTAGGAATTTCTTTTGCTCCGCCCAAAAGATGAGCGTTAAGCGAAATTTTTGCAAAAAGTTCTAAAGTTTCCATTCGATAATATGCCGTAATAAGGTCGCAGCCGACGGTCAGCGCTCCGTGATTTTGAAGCAACAGCACATCGTGTTCTGCGAGATAAGGTGCTATAGCCTCAGGCACTTCGTTTGTGGAGGGTGTTCCGTAAGGCGTGAGAGGAATCGATCCTATTGCAATAACAGTTTCGATCATACTGTATTCATCAAGACTTTTACCCGCTACGGCATATCCTGTAGCTGTCGGAGGATGAGCATGAACTACCGCTCCGACATCCTCGCGCTCGGTATAACAGCGCATATGCATTTTTATCTCGCTCGACGGCTTGTAATCGCCCTGCGCTTCGACAATATTCATATCTTTATCGATTATAACAAGTTTTTCGGGTGTTATAAAGCTTTTTGAAATACCCGTGGGAGTAACTAAAAAATTACCGTCTTCTAATTTTACCGAAACATTGCCGTCGTTAGCGGCAACCCAGCCGAGCTGCCACATTTTGTGGCACACATCGCATATTTGATCCCGAATTTCTTTATATTTCATAAAATTCCACTCTTTTATATTTTTTTGAAAAGCGCGCCGTAATTAGCGCAAGCTCTGAAATCAGCGCTTTCTTTATCCATACCGAATGCGTTCCAGGCGGCCGGTCGGAATATATCTTCTTCACTGACATTATGCATACAAACAGGAATGCGAAGAATAGAGCAAAGCGTTATAAGATCGGCGCCGATATGGCCGTAAGAAATTGCGCCGTGATTAGCGCCCCAATTATTCATAACATCATAAGCAGATCTGAATGCGCCCTTACCTGTAATTCTCGGAGCGAACCAAGTGCAGGGCCAGGTATAATCGGTGCGTTTCCATAATTTATCGCTAACCTCTTCCGGCAGGTCTAATGTCCAACCCTCCACTATCTGTAGCACCGGTCCCAAACCTTTTATAAGATTAAGTCTTATCATAGTGGCAGGCATTTCGGCTTTTGTTTCAAAGCGGGAAGAAAATCCGCCGCCTCTAAAGTAACCGAGGTCGGCATAATTCCAGGTGGTATTATCCATAATTGCCTTTTGATCCGCCTGCGTTACTTCATACCACGGCTTCATAACTCCTTTGCCGTTCTCATCCTTTGCAGCGCCGTTTGCATCAAGACAGCAGGCGCCTGAATTTATAAGATGAATAAATCCGTCTGCCTCTTTTGCGTGACCTTCAAGATCATAGCCTGTTACTCTTTTAACGGATTTTCCGTTCCAGCAGGTTCTTACATCCGCAAACATCTGCGCGCGATTTGTGAGCAATTTCATAAACAGCATACCAAGGCCGTTTAAAACATCGTTTTCAGTCGCAAGTATGTACGGCTCTCTCGCTCCGTTCCAGTCGAAAGAAGTATTAAGCAGTGCTTCGGGGAAATCACAGTTCGGGTAAAAATCCGTCCACTGGCGCTGGCCCTGGAAGCCTGCGGCTATTGCGTTATGACCGACCGCCTCTTCTTCACAGCCTTTCGGTAAATTTTTATTACCGTTCATCAAGTCTTTTATTATTACGCACATTTTAACTGTGAATTCCCAGTCTTCTTTTTTCTGCGCTTCGGAACGCTGAAGATTTTCGGGGTTTTTATCAAATCCCATTTTGCAGTATTTTTTAGACCATTCAAGAGCTTTTTTATACTCTTTTTCGTCATAAATACCCTCGGTCATTCGGCGGATTATTTCTACCTCGTCGACAGACTCCACACGCATTCCGAGATAATCTTCGATGAAATGAGGATCGATCACTGAGCCGCCTATCCCCATCGTTATAGATCCTATCTGCAAATAAGATTTACCTCTCATAGTAGCCGCAGCCACAGCCGCTCTGCCGAAACGAAGCAATTTTTTCTTTACGTCGTCAGGAATTTCCGTACAATCCGCGTCGCAGACATCCTGACCGTAAATTCCGAAAGCAGGAAGACCTTTTTGAGCGTGAGTTGCAAGCACGCTTGCCAAATACACAGCGCCCGGTCTTTCTGTGCCGTTAAAGCCCCAAACCGCCTTTATTGTGTCCTTTTCCATATCCATAGTTTCAGCGCCGTAGCACCAACAGGGCGTAACCGTTAAGGTTATATCCACGCCCGCCTTGCGGAACTTGTCCGCGCAGGCGGCAGCCTCGGCTACTCTGCCTATGGTGGTATCCGCTATAATTACCTTTACCGGCTCGCCGTTTGAATATTTAAGGTTTTCGGTGAAAAGCCTTGCGGCGGCTTTCGCCATATTCATGGTCTGGTCCTCCAAAGACTCACGAACACCCAAAACACCGCGCCGTCCGTCGATTGTAGGACGAATTCCTATTACCGGATAATCCTGTATGTATCTGTTTACTGACATAGTGTCAACCTTTCCATTTAACTATTTTTAATATACAATTTTTCTCCAACAAACATTTTAAAGTGACTTTTCCGCCGTCGAAAGTAAAATCAACCGCTTTACCGTTCACATAAACCGCAGACACCGTTTCAAGCGCCGTTACAAAGCCTTCAAGCTCAAGCTTACCGTATAAAACATTAAATGTGTATTCGTTTTCGGAGCAATCAACCGTTCCCCAAGCACCGTCTACCGACCAAAAATATCTTCCGTTCTTGACAGGCTTAAAGCCAAGCAGCTTTTTGGGCAAATCAAATATAAAGCCGCTGTATGTAAGCAGGAACGAATAGGACGCCATAGCGCGGGCATAGCTTGCTCCACACTCTATTTCCGCCCATGGGTTGCGCTTTTTACCGTCGTATCTTTCTCTGATTGCCCTTATGATTTCAAGCGCTTCGTTTTCCATTCCGCATTGTAGCATATTGTCCGCTACGGCATATTCAAAGCCGGTCATACATTCCTCGCTGTACGGCACCGGGATTTTCGGCTTTTTGTCAAGCTGAGGCCAGCGAAACATAGTAACGCCCTTTTCGTCATTGCAGGCGAAAACGCGGCAGGGGTTATGGTTATCGTGCATTTTAACGAAATTGTATTTATATATTGCCTCGAGCGCACTTTGTCGGTGTTCTTTTACAAATACATTTGGCAGTCCCACGAGGTCTGTGTGCCAGTCGGCAAGCACCTGGTCTATGCCGCTGCCGGAGCATATCTGATACTTAATCTGCGCAGTTTCGTTATCCCAATAACTCTCCGCTCCGCTATAGTTTTCAAGCAGTGATTTATCTGTTATATCAACATGCTGTTCGTAGTATTCACCGTTAAAAGTTTTATCAAGGGCCTTTCTGCCCTTTTCAAATAATGCGCGGTATTCCTCTGCGGTGCTTTTTTTCACCTAGATACTCTGCCATCTCAGCTCCTGCAAGCAGAGCGGCGTGATAAAACCCCGTAAGCCAAGAATAAAGTCCGAACATTTCAACATCAAGCGTATGATGCTGTCTGCCGGTTATAACGCCGCTTTTTTCGGGATCCCATCTATCGAAATTATCGGGACTCCATGCATATTCTATTGATTTTTTAATGCCATCCCAGCTTGATTTAAGCCACTCATCATCACCGGATATTTTCCATTCGCGGTAGCACTTTACAACGTTTCCCATCTGACCGTCAACGCAGGACCGTCCTCCCCAGGTAGTCCGTTCAAGTCCAACAGACATACGGAAACGCATCATACCGCTTTTTTCAAGGCTGTACTTAAACTCGTTTGTTCTGATACCTTTTTCAAGCTGAGGAAACAGAAACGGTAATGCGTAAGCGTAGTTCCATACGTGTTGACACGTACCTGCGCATGAGCCGACATTTCTGTAAACGCCTTCCCAAGCCCAAAAGCTGCCGTTTTCAAGACGCATGCAGGTTGTGGATTTTAATATTGCAAGATTTCCCTGTATTGCTTCTTTGATCTCTTCTGGCAATGATGATGAATACAAAGCGTTTGAAAACGTTTTTGTTTCCGAATATAATCTTTCCCATTCATCAAAACAATATTTCACCGTATCAACAGAGCTGTCGAATAAAACAGAGTAATAGTTCCTTAAATTTTGCTCTTTCGACAGTGCCCACCAATCCTTAGGCACAACATGAAAATAGGGCACATGCCAACCAATCAAAAACTTTACGGTTTTAATTTCTCCGGGTTTCAATTCCACACTTGCCGTTAAAGTAGCAGCGTCACCTGTACCTTTTGGATTTTCATTATCATATACACGCTCGGATATTTTTCCTTCCTTATTAAGTTCATTCATAAACATTGTGAGCGTATCAAACCAACCGCCGCGAAACCAATAATCCTGATGTGCAGTGCTTTCAGCGTCGGTTGCTATTGTAATATTATCGTCACGGTTTTTATCCGCCGCGCCGTTCAAGGTTATCATTTTTATACCGTTTTCCTCGGCATATCGGTTGAGCCCGCCGTTATTTAAAAGATTTGATAACGTTCCCAGAATCGTATAATTTATTTTTTTATCAGATGTGTTTTTTATTGTTATATTGAAAAATGCCGCAGGTATGCTGCTGTCTTTGTCGTTTGACGGAATAAAAGGATTAAAAGCTTCCAACACAACTTCTGCCGGAAAGACCGAATCTTTAAGTTCAATCTGCGCAAACGGAAATTCGCCCTTGAAAACACTTTTTTTAAAGTGCTTAAAGCCGGAAAGTGCCGAATTTCCTACACCGTAACTGCCGCGTATTGTTCCCATATAATCGTGTACAAAGTCCCCTGAAAGCAATCGGCTGTCAATAACCTTACCATCAGATTCGGCTTTAATAGCAAAGTTTGTAAACCCGCATTCCTTTTCTCTGTCAGGGTGTCCGTTTATTTCTGGATCAACAAGCATGCCGTTACCCGAAACAGATATACTTCCAGTACCTATACCGCCGAGCGGAAAAGCAATTTGTTTTGTATAATCCCCTGTATACTTTTTCATAATAATCTCCATTCTACCGCCAATGTGTCAGCATAAATAGTAATTAAAGAGTGCTGAACAACGGCAATTTTTATTGTATAATTTTTTTTGAAGAATACACACTACAACGCACAATAAGGGAGTTGTATAGATACTTCTTACTGAAAACTGTATAATATAATAATCAGTGTTGAGATCGTGGTTTCAAGCACAAATAAGTGTTGCATTAGAACACATACGCTAAGAATTGTTTTAGCACCTGTTCCCTGCGGAATCTTTCCGCGCAGGCAGCAGCTTCCGCAACTTTTCCTATAGTTGTATCGGTTATAACGACCTTTACGGATTCACCGTTTGAATATTTCTAATTGTCTGCATAAAGCTTTGCAAAAGATCTTGCCATATTCATGGTTTGATCTTCCAGCGATTCGCGTACTCCGAGCACACCTCTTCTGCCGTCAATAGTAGGTCTTATTCCTATTACGGGATATTGCCCTATATATCTGTTTTCTTTCATTTTCAGCCCTTCTTTTATTATAAATTTTAGATTTATAATTGTATTATAGTCACTTTTATGATATAATACTATAAAAATATTAGCTAAAACAAGGACAAAATTCATTTTTTAGGAAAATTATGAAAATTTATGATTATTACGAAAACAAAAAACACGGTACCGGTGAATTTCCGCTTCAATATTACTATGTAGATAAAAATTATTTTCAGTATATTATGCCTCTTCATTGGCACAATGAGTTTGAAATAATCCATATTCTAAGCGGAAATTTTAAGCTGTTTATTCAAAATGTGGAATACAGTCTAAAAAAAGGGGATATCGCTTTTGTTAACTGCGGTTTTCTGCACAGAGGCGAACCGGATAACTGCATATATGAAGTGTTGGTTTTTGATATAAAAATGCTTTTTCGGAGCCATAAAGATAATATATCGGAAATCTTATTTCCTTTAGTAAGCGGGGAAAAAATAGTATCAACTCTTCTGAATCAGGATGAAAGCAAACTTTATGCAGATCTTATTTCTTTTTTCAATCTTTTTCATTTTAAGCCGAAGTATTATGAACTTTCCGCATTTAGTTTACTTTATAATATATTTTTCAATCTTTATTCTTCAAATAAAATAGAAACGGGAACAGAAAAAAGAAGAAGAAAAAAAATAAATGAGATTGAAAATATACTTAAATGGATAGACGAGCATTATACCGAAAAAATAGATTTAAATGATTTATCTGCTGTGTGCGGACTTAATAAAAAATATCTTTGCCATTCATTTAAGGAAATAACCGGAACTACTCCGATAAATTATATTAATAAAATAAGGATAGAAAATGCTTGCCGCGAGCTTAGATCCACGCATAAAACAATGACCGAAATTGCAGTTGAGATCGGCTTTAACGATCCGAGTTACTTTGCAAGAATATTTAAAAAAGAAAAAGGCATATCGCCTAAATTTTATTTGAAAATTAATAGAAGCAGTCTTTAAAGACTGCTTCTGCATTTTTATTCTTTTGTGTTTTTTATAAGGTTTTCGTATTCAGAGCAAATGAGTCCTACATCTTTAAACGCTTTATGATCTGATCTTATAATATAATCAATATAAGAAGCGATCATTTCGGCGGTAATTTTATATCCCGCCGGTGTTAAATGCCCGGCAAGATAAAAGATATCTCTAACTGCTTCATCGTAAATTGGTGAATACTTTCTCAGATCAACTATATATGTATTTTCAAATTTATCAGCAGTTTTATAAAGTAATTGCGTCAGCTTATCATAAAAATTTTGTCTTTCATCATCTTTTCCGTCTTGCGGAGGTGTAACAATAAAGAATTTAGCAAAAGGAGAAATTTCTTTATACTTTGCAATTATAGCAGAAAAATAACCTATAAAGTTTTTATTGAAATTTTTAAAATCAACAGTAATATCCGCTTCATTGCCCATTTCAAGTTCATTTTTCATAATCTTAGTAACATCGTTTACACCTAAAGCAATTATGTAACATTGAGATTTTTTATCATCATTAAAATAATCATTTGCCTGTGCAAAACTTTCAATATATTCTTTTGCAGTCATTCCGCCGCGCGAGAAATTATAAACCTTGCTCCCTGTCATCCTCGCTATAAACTGACCCCAAGAATACTCATACCGATCATAATAAATCCAATTACCTTCATCATTTCTGAACTGAAATTCTCCAGATGACAAGCTATCGCCAATACAAGCTATTGTTCTGAATATCGAAGTAAATCCGCCGTCTGATTTTATAATATCAAGCGGTTTTTCATTTTCTTTGAGTAAATAATTATTAAAATCCATATAATTTCTCCTTATGTTTTTTATAGTATATACTTAAATAAAATATAAATCAAGTGTTTTTCACACCTAAAGCAAAAATTCACTTGACGGCTGTTTTAATGAAAATATAATATAACAGCGTTATATTTCGGATGACAATATATGGCAGACCTCCAAAAATGCACGGGCAGCTGGACTATTCAGTAAAAATTAAAAGAATTCCTATCATCAAAAATGTTCCTATAACTATCAAGAAAAGACCAACAGAGGATTTTATTGACAGCTTTTCTTTAAACACGGAATAAGAAAATCCCACTGTTACCAAAATGCTCAACTTATCTATCGGAACAACCGCGATTGGGGACCGTCTTTTAAAGCTTTATAAAAGCATAACCACGAAGTGCCTGTGGAAATGCCGGAAAGTATCAAAAAAATAAAGGTTTTAGCGCTGATATCGTTAATCGTTTGTGCAGAGCCCACAATAAAAACCATTATCCATAAAAATAATAAGACTATAATTGTTCTTACAGCAGTAGCGATATCGGAATCGGTTTTTTAATTCCGCATTTTACAAGAATTGCTGTTATTCCTCCGAAAAATAAAGAGGCGAACGCAAAAAACAACCACATATTTAAAAATTTTTCCTCTTTTTTTATAAAGAATAATTCATTCCGAGCATTTTATATTTTGCTCCCGCCATTTCGTTATACGGCAGGGTTTCATAATTGCTGTCACCTATAATATCTTTGATCTTTGAAAGATTTTCTTTTGTATCGGTAATTCCCGGAATAAGCGGAGTTCTTATAAGATAGGGTTTTTCGCTTTGTCATTCGTGTCCAAAAAAGAACTGTTGAGAAACCCTTAATTTTACCGAGTTTAACCCAAATTTTCTTTACGAATAAAGAACGGAAGGTTGATAGTATTTATTCCTCTATAGCCGCCTTTTTTCTGTTTGCGGCTGTTATGCGGGAGTAATCGTCAAACTTCTTTTCTCGGCTATAGGTATAAAGTCCGTTTACCTCCTGCTCAACATCGTAAAGCTGGGTATAGCAGAAGCCCATAATGTTAGGTGCTTCAAGCAGAGCCGAAACGAGTCCCTCATAGCGGGCAAGGAACTCTTCCTCAGTTGAGGGAGCATTGCCGTAGCCCCATGAATTGCTCGCAGCGTTTTTCTGCTCGCTTTCGGGAATCCATTTAATTCCGCCGAATTCGCTCATAAAGAAGGGAAGGTCGGGTATATAGATTTGATCGTTTTTATACCACAGATTAAAGCTATCTGCCTTGCCGTTATAGTCGGCGTATGATTTGCGGAAACTTTCGGGATTTTGATCATAATCGTGCTGATCGTAAATATCGGTTATTACATGGTAGCATCCCGAAGTGTCTATAACGGGTCTTGTGGGATCAAGGCGTTTGGTTTCCTCGTAAACCGACCTTAATATACGGCGGGCGGTTGTGCCGAACTGATTCCATGTTTCATTAAAGGGACACCAGCCGATTATTGCGGGGTGATTAAAGTCGCGTTCTACGGTTTCACACCATTCGGGGAGGAAGTTTAGTAATCCGCCCTCGTTATTTATATCAAGTCCCCAGTTAGCGTGTTCGCCCCACACAAGGTAGCCTGCTTTATCGCAATAATAAAGGAAACGCGGCTCAAACATTTTCTCGTGCAGGCGCGCGCCGTTAAAGCCAAGCGCCATAGAAAGCTCAATATCGTGTTTAAGCGCCTCGTCGGACGGGGCGGTGTAAATACCGTCGGGATAAAAGCCCTGATCAAGCACGGTGCGTTGAAAAATACTTTTATCGTTAATAAGCACCTTAAAGCCGTCGATTCTTACCTCTCTGAGGCCTGCGTAACTGTATAATACATCTGTGCCGTAATCGGTTTCAAGGGTAAATTTAAGGTCATAGAGTCTGCCGTTTCCTACCTCCCAAAGATGTTTTTCCGTAAGGGGGAGACGGAATCTTGCATATCTTCCCTTAATTTCCTTGGTACAGCCGCCGACATTTTTACCCTCGTAAAGTGCTTCAACCGTGAGTTTTCCTCCGAGGGACAGGGTTAATTCAATATCAAAAGCCGCCTCTTCAATGTCGGGATAGTACTTTGCGGTTTTAATGTAACCCGCCGGTACATATTCAAGCCAAACAGTCTGCCAAATTCCTGTGGTACGGGTATAATCGCAACCCTGCGAATAAAAAGCGGACGACTGCTTACCTTTAGGCTGTTTTCTCGAGCGGACATTATCCCTTGCATTTACTGTAAGGTCGTTTTCGCCCGCCTTTAAAAGGTCGGTAATATCAAGCGTAAATGAACTGTAACCGCCAAAGTGACTGCCTGCCTTTTCACCGTTTATGTATACGTCGCACTCATAATCCACCGCACCGAAGTGCAAAAGAACACGCCCTTTAAGCTGTTCTTCGGTTACGGTTATGCTCCGCTTATACCAAACTGCGGGAATAAAATCTTTATACCCGATTCCCGAAAGTTCGCTTTCAGGGCAGAAAGGAACCTTAATTTTTTTGGTGTACTCTTCAGCACTTTCGGGCTTAAAAAGTCTGCGTTCTGCGCCTGATGTACCGAAATCAAATTCAAAAAGCCATTCTCCGTTAAGATTTTGCCAGTTATCTCTTTTGAACATCGGTTGAGGATGTTCGGGACGGGGGAATAAATTTTTTTCCATACTGTTTACTCCTTTTATTGCATTATAATGCTTTTTATTGTATAATATCATTATTATTAGGATAATTAAATATATTTTTTAAGCATAAATGTGAGGATTTTAAGCGTATGGAAAAAATATTTTTTCTTTCTGCAGGTAACGGAAATAAAACCGCCGCTTTTGAGGTTAGTCTTGCAGGAATAACCTATCCCGATCCGAATTATAAAGTTTACCGCAAATGCTCTGATTTATTTGTGGTGGAGTATGTTTCTGACGGTGAAGGAACGGTTATATGCGGCGGAAAAGAGTATCATATTGAAAAGGGTGACGCATATATTCTTCCCGCAGGCAAGGAGCATAGATATTATTCCGACAAGACCAACCCTTGGACAAAGAAATGGTTTAATGTTTCGGGTACGCTTTGTAAAAAACTGCTTTCTTCTTACGGAATTGAAAATACGGTTTGTTTTCACAACGCCTCTATCGACACACTTTTTGATGAATTTTTCGATTACTGCAGCGAAAACAGCGATGTTGGAGATATTAATAAAAACGGCGCAATTATTTTCCACCGTATAGTACAGCAGCTTGCGGCAAATACAAAGGATAATACCGAAAGTGCCGCAGAGAAAATTAAAAGCTATATCGACGGTAATATATACGAAAAGCTGACCGCTGAATCGGTTGCAAGCAATGCGGGATTTTCGGTTTCACAACTCGGACGAATATTCAAAGCGGAGTACGGTGAAACGGTATATTCTTATATTCTCGAACAAAAAATGAAGACGGCGGAAAATCTTCTTAAAAATTCGGGTCTTTCGGTAAAGGAAATTTCAGATATGCTGAAATTTACCGACGAACACTATTTTTGCAACATATTTAAGAAAAAGCGCGAAGTCACACCGGGAAAATTTCGCAAAACCGGGTTTATTGAAAAAAGATATTGCGAGTAATAAATAAAGAACGGCCGCAAATGCCGTTCCTTACTGGGTTTATAAAAGAAAAATGACATCCTAATCGAACCTTAACAGTTCAGATTTGGGATGTCATTCATGTGACCCTATACACCGTAATAGCACAACAGATATTTTGCTTAAAAATTGTGATTGTCCGTAAAACTATTCAATTTCAAAGAGTTGCCAAATGTCACAATGATTCACCCGTCTTACAGCTACGAAATAGCACAATTATTTTTGCCCTTCAATTTTCTCAAAAATTTCAAGGCAGTTATTCGGAATATGCTTTTCCTCAAGATTTTTGTGAAGTGAATGTGCCATCGCATACGGATAGTGAATTTCCGAAATAATCTTTTCAAACAAGTTATCCGAATAGCAGGAAAGCAGATCATCAATAGTTGCATTCAGCGTAAAATAATTCGAACCTTTGATATTATAGCCGTCCCGAATCAATTCGAGAAGCACAATCAAATTGACAATGCTGTCCGTAAACTCCAGATTCACTCTTGTTAAATGGAATCTGCCGATATTCTTATGTTCCGATGTCATGGCATTGGTATAGATTTCAGTAACAAGCGGATGATAGGAAGACAAGCCCATACCTTGATACAAGATACCGCCGACAACCATCCCTTTTCCGTTTTCGGTATATTCACGCACGATGTCCGGCTCGTCTTGAACATTTAGTTTCCCGATAGCATATACGCCTTTTGAAATACCGAAAATCAGTTTTTCTTCTTCCAAACGGTTAAGAATTTTCAAAAGCGTCTTATACGGAATCTCGGAAAATTCACCGTCTTTCACAAGTGATACATCCAAAACCGCACCTTGATTTTTCAGGCAATATTCTCGTACTTGTTTGGTATAGGCCATTTTCTCACTTCCTTCTTTTTGATTCTTGTATAGTTAATTTACCGGAATATATTCTGTATTTGATGTTAGCGCCGTTATCATATTTGAAAACTCATTTTCCGAGATAACAACGCCCTCTTCATCCATTGTTTCCAAAATTTCCAACACGCTGACGATGCTGTCAGTCTCATTATCATCAAATACAAACAGTTCTGTAAACCAGACAACATTTACCCACTCTACCAAAGTAGATATATCAATCGTACCATTCTGAAGGAGTTGAATCGCATTTACTATGTCACTGCATTTAATAGAATATGCTTTTTTGCATTCGATATTATGAAGATCTTCTCCTATCTCCTTTTGAAGTTGAGATTTGCTAATCTCAAAATGGCAAAATAAACTAAGATACTTTTCCATGATTATTTCTCCTTTACATGTACTAAATTACCGCTGGGATCATAGGTTTCTTTATAAAAAACACGAAGTGTTTTCCCTGTGGAATCAACAATTTTATAATATATAGCTTTTGATCCCGGCACTCTCCCCGGGTTCTCCATTTTAATTTGATATTGTCCATTGTTGAGTTTTTCGACGGAAAAACTATTGTAATGATTTGAACCACCCTTAAAAAACGACTTGACACTACCTTGAATCTCATTTGGTAGCGAGGAGACCGAACTCAGTGCCGACGATTTTGAAGTGCCGCTATAAATGGTACGACCGCCTTTTGTTCCGGTCCCAAACCCACCGTGAAATCCCGCTCCCATTAGGCACTCACCGTCTTACGGTGAGTAGCCATATAGACGCTATCAAATTGCATGATTTCTATGCCTTGCTCTCGGTATTTATCAAAGATATACCCTGGCGCCGTTCCGTAAACAATGACAATTTTCGGGCGAAGTTTTCGCACTGCAAAGTCAAGACCGTTTATAAAATATGGTCGTTCCTGCAAAAGCTTGATACAGCCGTGAGAACCGACGGCGATGGTGCTGTTTCTCGGTACGCCCGCACAGCATAGGTCGTAGGTTCGTTCATCTCCCCACCGAACATTCGGTATTATCGGGATACCATTTTCCTGCAACCAATGACCGATCGCTCGGCTTCGGTATGTATTCCACTGCTGCATTACAAGCGGCATATCACGATACAGACTGAAATCCGGCGTGATAACGCCCTTGTATTTATGTAGGACTGGCAGATACTTCTGTGGATTGTTCCATAATCTTTCAAAGTTTGCATCGTCCTCATAGAAGTGAACGAAGCAATTATAATCCGTGCCGCCAACTGCCTTTGAAAATGGAATCAGTTTTTGCGGAATACAGCTTTCCGGTTTTATACACGGGATTTCAAGTTCGGTATCAAACTGCGCATTTTTTACCAAAAATGCGTGAAAAACATCCTTGCACCCATTGCGGGTGCTGTTTTCTTTAGACATATTTATGTCCCTTTCTCTGCTTGCCCAAAGCAGAAACCGATCCGGGCAGGCAAAATTTTTCGCCCGAACGGATTGACAAAGAGACAGAAATATGCTATCATATTCGTACCCAAAAGGAATATGTAATAGCATATTCTGCCGAGAAGCATATCAATTCACTGCGCCAACAGTTTATTGATGTGCTTTTTATTTTTTACAATCAATTTACATCGCCATCCTTTACGCTATTTCGAATAAATGAAGCAACTTGACTTTATAATCTGTATAATCATTAGAGCCATATTGGAGCCATTTCCTGTAGTAAGACAACGCATAACAAGCAGCCTCAAAGCTCACATCAAAAACATCAGCTATATCATATGGATCATTCAGCTTTAACTTGTGCACAAGAACAGGTGGTACAAGCGCATATTTTGCGAAGAACCGCACCTCTTTTTCGGCAAGTTCACTATCTTCGCTATGATCTAAAACAATGTGGCCGATTTCATGCATAATAGTATTATTTACGCGACCGTAATCCATTTCATCATTATAGTAGATATACCATTCTCCAATTGTTTTCTCTGCACAAAATCCATCTTCGCTTTTTTTGAAAAGCAAATATCTCTTTGTAAAAGGAATAGCGGAATACGGAATAATTTTAATACCCATTTTTGTAGCCAACTCAAATCCGTTTACCGGTACGCAAGTCACATCGTACTTGACAAATAAATCAACTATTATTCTTTTTATTTCTTCATATCTACGATGAGATAAAGATATTCCCACTTGTTATTCCGCCCCAAACAAAGCATTGATAAGTTCTTTCTTTTCCAACTCCGTCATAGATGATGCATTTCGAGCAATCAACCTGCGAACTCTCGGATAATCAAAATCATCCTTTTCAATGCCAAGCAAATAATCTGATGTAGTATGCAATGCAGTGGCTATATTCGCAATCATTTCAGGTTTAGGGTCACGTTCACCGGATACATATCTTGAAATAACTCCCTCGGTAACCCCGATCGTTTCCGCTAACTCTTTTTGAGAAATGCCTCTTATTCGTATAGCACTTAAGATTCTTTGACCTAATTCCTTTCCCATATATAGTACCTCCTTTACTGACTAAATACATCATGTCACATTCTTGCCAATTTGTCAAGTACTATTGCCAAATAATTAAAAAACAAAAAAATCGCCATCTTCGAGAATTTCGAAGATGGCGATTTTTTTATCTTGGGTGTTTTGAACTTAACGGCACGAATTAAAGGGCTCTGAAAACCGAGGATTTTCCCTATTTAATCTTCAAATATTTCTTTTTCTATTAAAAGCGCACACATACACGCACCGTCGCCGTCGCCTGAAAGCTTCATATCAACAATTTTCCAACCATTAGATAGATAATTATTGTTAACAAAGTCGTTAAATTTGCTATTGGCATATGTAATAAAGAAATTACGGTCTGAATATATGTCGTGAGTTGGAATCCCTGTGGAGGAGCAGGGTAAGCCGCTCGTAAAGGGAGCGCAAAACCTGATCGTCAAGCGAGCCGGTAGCCTCCTTGCGGTAACGCGCAATAAACGGTATGGTATTGCCGTCGTCTATAAGCTTTACGGTATTTTCAACCTGAAACGGTTTTAAGGAAAATTCCTCCGTAAGCGTTTTTATAATATCCATTTCATCACCTTGCCTAAGTTTACCATAAAGCGGGATTATGTTCAATAAAAAAATGGCTTTTGCCGCGGTTTACGCGGTAAAAGCCGTTTCTTATAGTTTGATTATTCTTCTGTAAATGCGTCTTTACTTAAACCACATATCGGACATACCCAATCTTCAGGAACATCTTCCCATGATGTTCCGGGTGCGATTCCGTTATCAGGATCACCGACAACAGGGTCATAAACATATCCGCAGGGACATTCGTATTTTTTCATAGTAAAAAACCTCTTTTATTTTTGATTACTTGCTCATTATCTTAGATATTGTATCCATAATTTTGTCATGGCAACCACCGCATCCGGTCGAACATTTTGTGATCCTTTGAACATCTTCAAAAGCTTTTTCCACATCCTCAAATTTTACTTCACGGTGAAGTGCATTTTCAACATCTGCATAGGTTACTTTTTTACAATTACATATTGTATAGTTTTCCATCATATATTACCCCTGTACATTAACCGAAATATCTCTTTAAAAGACCCTCAAAAGCTCTGCCGTGGCGGGCTTCATCTCTTGCCATTTCATGAACGGTATCATGGATAGCGTCAAGATTAAGTTCCTTAGCAAGCTTCGCAAGTTCAAACTTGCCCTTTGTAGCGCCGTTTTCGGCGTCTGCACGCATTTCAAGGTTTTTCTTGGTGCTGTCGGTTACGACCTCGCCCAAAAGCTCCGCAAACTTAGCGGCATGTTCGGCCTCTTCAAAAGCTGCTTTTTCCCAGTACATACCGATTTCGGGATAGCCCTCTCTATGAGCTACTCTTGCCATTGCAAGATACATACCCACTTCCGTACATTCGCCGTTGAAGTTTTCACGAAGACCGTCGATTATTCTCTGATCTGCGTCCTTGGCTATTCCCACAACATGCTCGGCAGCCCATGTTTTTTCCGCAGACTGTTCAGCGAATTTAGATGCCGGAGCGTGGCATATAGGACATTCCTCCGGCGCAGATTCGCCTTCATAAACATAACCGCAAACAAGACATACAAATTTTTTCATTTTTAATTCCTCCGTAAATTGATTTTAATCAGCTCTGCATTTACTGCACACACCGTACACGATATATACCGTTGTTTCGCTTGAGAAGTCGTTTTCATTTGCCGTTCCCGACAGAATATCCTGCTTTAACGGAGCGTCATAAATTTTCCCGCAGCGTTTGCAATGCAGATGCGCGTGCGGAGCGCTGTTTCCGTCAAAGTGTTCATATCCGTCGCCGACAGATAAGGAAAGTATAACGCCTTCTTCGCTTAGAGCCGCAAGGTTACGGTAGACCGTTCCGAGACTTATATTCGGAATAACCTTGCGTACCTCGTTATAAACGGCAGATGCCGTGGGGTGTGTATCGGTTGAATACAAAACCTGTAAGATTGTTTCACGCTGCCGTGAATAATTTTTCATTGAACCACCTAAATCAGAAATGATTACTATTTTAGTATACACGCAAATTCGATTTTGTCAAGAACTTTTTTCAAAAACCTTGACATTATCCTTATCCACCGAGACCTTAAGTATGCCCTCCTTTTCGCCTCTGTTCACGGCAAGTATTCTGTGGTCGGGTATTTTGGAGAGCGGTTCGCTGTAATCCTTATACATTTCGTAAACGCCGATATCCTCCGTGATTGCCTTGACAGTAAGTATACCGTGCGCAAGGCAAACAAATCTCATACGTTTACGTATGTCGGCGTCGTCGGAAATTTTTTTCGGCAATTATATCCATAGCTCCCGTAAGCGCTTCTTCTGCTGTTTCAACCCCTTTTTCGGTGTTTATATATTCTGCCGCAAGCATCATAGGAGGTTTGCAGTCGGGCGCCTGTCTGTAAATTTCCTCCGCTAACGGCTCAAGACCTTTTTCTTTTGCGGTTTTTCTTGTAGGGACGGTATAAATCGTCAAGCTCGGTCAGAGTTTTCGCTCCGTCTATCGCGGCGGAAAGCTCATCGGTTAAAGCATCCTGTTCGTCTATGGCGGTTTTGATTTTTTGGCGTGTTTCCTCCATATTGCGCAGATAGTTAAGTTGCGGAAATGAAAAAAGGGACTTTAAATCCGGAAAATTTCATATCCCCAGTTCAAGTCCCTTTGGTCGAACATATTATTGAATTTTGTGCCCTAAAACTGCATTTTGATTTTTGCCCCATAAACGCAAGAAAACCCTTGAAATATCAAGGGTTTTCAGGCTTTGTGCTTTTTAGTCGCACAGTTATGGGAAGTTTGAACTTAATCGCACAAATTAAAAATGCCTTAAAACCGTTATTTTCAATTATTGGAATCAATTACACGGTCTATTCAAATTTGAAATAACCTGATTTTTAATACTAATCATTCCCTGATATGTAGGATGACCTTCAATCTTTTCGATATCGGAAAGAGTTATATAATTAACATTATAGTGGTCACAAATTTTTAGTATACCTTCCCTAATCTCTTCCCTTAAGTTTGTATTTACTATGAAGCAAATGTTTTCTTGTGGCACTACTTCAAGAAGTTTTTTAATAAAATAACTAATCCCCGGCAATACCAATTTCAAATCATCCTCGGCCCATTTATCAAAAATCAATTTGCCCGCAGTATTTCCTGTCCATGAATCGTTTGTAGCACCAAAAATAAAAACTCTGTCGATTTTGTTTTTGCTGAAAAAACCTTCATCAATAAGTTTTGTAAGTCTGAATATAAAGGAAGAAGATTTTGAGCAGTCTCCATTATATCCTGTATTACAAATTGTAGATCCTGACCAACTATTGTTCAAAACAATTTCCGATGCAGTTTCATAGGACGCATTTTCGCGCCTGAACACCTCAATTATACCGTCGTTCTGCCCCGGTCGGTTAAACTGCATAGCGCACCATACGTCAGGCTTTTCGCTGAGTTCGGTCAGAGGATAAAAGTCCTCTGAAAAATACGGTCTGACCTTTAAATACTCCTCGGTATACTTCTTTATGAAATCAACCTTTTCCTCGGTATCGCAAAAGGTTTCTTTTTCCGTCCAAGGGTATTGGCATGTAAGAGCCGCCGCGCATGCGCTTCTTATACGGTATTCGCCATAGCTTCTGCCGCTGCCCGTACCCGAATTTCCACTCGGCAACGGCACAGGCATTCGCGTCGTTCTGCAGGTGCGCGGGCACTCCGTAATGCGCTTCTATCTGCTTTACAATCTCTACATTATCCCACCCCGGGAGATTTGGCGGACTCATAATAACGCCTTTTTTAGAGTCAAGCGGTCCGCCTCAGGAAATACCCACAGCGTCAGGATTGCAATCCAAAATACCGTCTGCCATTGCAATAAGCCTGTTTATCATTTCAGCAGGAGTAATTCCCCGCTCTGTCGGGCATTTATCCTTTTTTAAAAGCTTAATTTCTTCTCCGTCACAAAGAGCGATTATTACGGCGCATTTTGTGCCGCCTATATCAAAACCAAAATATTCATTTTTCAACAACCAATCATTAAATATTATGCGTCAAGGTCATAATAGTACGGTATTGAGTCGGATGCGCCTTTTCTCGATACGGTAACCGAAGCCGCCTTCGTTGCAATTTCCATTGCGTATTCTGCACTCTCTACTCTGCTTACCGAGCTTATAAAGTAGCCCGTAAAGGTGTCGCCTGCGGCGGTTGTATCAACTGTCTTAACCTTAAGCGCAGGCTGAAAGAATGATTTTTCCGTACTTATATACATACTGCCGCGGCTTCCGAGGGTTAAAATCAGCACGCTTTCGGGATACATTTTAAGAAAATTCACTTTCATAGTTTCAGGGTCGCCGCTGCCGAAAAGAGCCTCACCCTCTATCTCGTTGCAGAAAAACCATTTTACGCATTTGAGCGGCAGTAGCTTTATATCCTCCTTAAAAGGCGACGGATTAAAGGCTATGCGTAATTTCTTTTTCTCGGCAATTTCAAAAGCCTCTTCAAGAGAGCTTATCTCATTTTGAAGTAAAAGAATGTCGTTTTCCTCTGAGTCTGCCAAAAAATTCTCGATATACTTTCTGTCAATCTGATAATTTGAACCGGCGTGAAGCAGAATACAGTTTTGTCCGTCCCTATTGACCTGTATAATTGCGTGTCCGTTGCTTCCGTCTGTTCTTTTGATTCGGCTTACGTCTACACCTGACAAAGCCATTTTTTCTGTTAAAAAATCACCGCCGTCACCTATAAGTCCGCCGTGAATAACCTTTGCTCCTGCGCGTGCTAAAGCGACAGACTGATTCAGTCCCTTTCCGCCCGGAAAAACCTCCATAACATCAGACGGCAGGGTTTCCCCTGCCGAGACAAAATGCTCCACGGAATAAACATAGTCAATATTAAGAGAGCCAAGATTATATATTTTCATTTTTCGTCAGCCTAAATGTTAATATGCTTAAACGTTAATTGCACACGGTCGGAAATTTTAACCGTTCCGACTCTGAATATTGAGGTATGCAAGGTATCGTTTATCGGTTTAGTCCAATACTCGGGGATATTGTCTATTCCTTTTGCCATTCCTATTATTGAGCCGACAGTAGCGCCGTTGCAGTCGGTGTCAAAGCCTGTTTCCACCGCCATACAAATTGATTTGCCGTAATCGCCATTGCCATATAGCAAAGCCGCCGTTACAATCATAGCGTTTGAAATTGTATGACACCAACCATGATCCGTATATTCATCATATTTTTTGTGAATCTTTTCAAACGCTTCTTTCTGACCAACTCCGTTTTTAAACCCGTTCAGTACTTCCACAACCGATTCGTATAGTCTTGAGGTACACGGTATCTGGGCAAGACCGCCCTTAATTATATCCTCAAAACTGTCAGTTTCAGCTGCCACTGCAAGCATAGCCGCAACGAACATTTCGCCATAAATTCCGTTTTTAGTATGCGAAATTGAAGCGTCGCGCCACGCCATTTCCGCCGCAAACTCAGGATTTCCGGGATTTATATAGCCGAAATAATCTGCTCTTATTTGAGCTCCGATCCATTCGCGGAACGGGTTTTTATATATTGCGGATTCAGGCGGAACATAACCTTTTATAAAATTACAATAAGCCACACGTTCAGCAGTCCAGTAGGCGCTTTTAGGCTGGTAGTCAAGCCATACTCTTGAAACATCGTAAGGTGTAAAATCCTTTCCGTATTTTTCAATTAACACCTGTGCGAGTACCGTATAATTTGTATCGTCATCAATAGGCATTCCGTCTATTTCATCGGCATATGCTCTTGAAGCAAAAGGATATTTATATTTATTTATAATCTCATTACTTAATTCACTTTTGTGAATATATCTGTGCATCGGATAGTTATCGGTTTCTTTCAAAAACGGAATAAGCTCATCTGTCTTGATACCTTCGATTGACTTTCCGAGCATACAGCCGCAAATTCTGCCAAACCAAGCGCCCTTGATTTTTTTCTCGGTATTTTTTATCCCTGAGCAATTATAACTGTAAGGCGCACGCAATTCCTTTATGGAATCAAGGTCCGACGGTTCGGTATATTTATAATCCTTTCTTTGTTTTGCACCTGATATTACCGAAAATAAAATATCTCCCATTTTCTTTTTGATTTCATTTTTCGGCAGCTGCGAAACTGCTTTAAAAAGGTTGCTGTATTCCTCAATATCCAAGCCTTCTTCAAGAGACTGCCGATATTCGTTATGAATATTGGATGAATAGAATTCACCGTCTTCTATATTCTGATACTGAGGCTTAATTTCCTTCGTGCTTTTAAGCTCCTCTACAATTCTGTTACCGTTACCTAATATAAGCGCATCTAATGACACGCCGAAATATTTTGCAATGCTCACAAGTTTGCTGATTTCGGGTGTTGCCGCATCTGTTTCCCATTTTTGAACCGACTGCTGTGAGACACTAAATAAATCGGCAAACTGCTCCTGAGACATATTTGCATTTGTTCTGAGTTTATTTATTGATTTTCCTATGGTCATAAAGGCACCTCCAAAACAATATGCAAATATTATACATTATCAATTTCCAATCGTCAACAAATCTACGGTTGTATTTTTTACAATCGATAGTTGTGGCATTGTAAATTGAAGATGATTTTGTGGTTGGTATCGTATATGAGGGCAAACTGCGAGGCGAAAGCCAAATTATTCATTATTCATCAGCGTAAGCGCCTTACATTTTCATTATTCATTTGAAAATCCGTTCTCGCTTAATGAATAATGAATGATGAATATTGAAAAATGAATAATACAAACGAAAATCCGCCCTCTTATGAGAACGGATTTTCGTTTGGCGCCTCAAGTAGGACTCGAACCTACGACAACTCGGTTAACAGCCGAGTGCTCTACCGACTGAGCTATTAAGGCAAAATGTTGGCATCTACTTATTTTCCCGGGCAGCTGCCCGCCAAGTATCTTCAGCGCAAGTGAGCTTAACTTCTGTGTTCGGAATGGGAACAGGTGGACCCTCACCGCAATCAACACCAACTATTATTTTTATATCAACGGTAACCGTTTGATATAATGGTGACCCGTAGCGGATTCGAACCGCTGTTGCCGGCGTGAGAGGCCGGAGTCTTAGGCCACTTGACC
>ULND01020307.1_pt1 | contig 27084 bp, 26 predicted proteins | sample 1951821 | NCBI WGS metagenome assembly ULND01 (sample SAMEA4835567, study PRJEB28245) | human gut metagenome | biome: gut microbiome; material: fecal sample | place: Denmark | collected 2008 | reverse complement strand
CGTTTAGCGTAAACTGTAAAGTTTTTTCAGGACAAGTCACATTGCAGGCTGCAGGTCTCGACCCTTATAACGACCTTTTCTTGCTGGTTGATGAATGACATGTCTTATTCAACTCTTACTCGTTCCGTCATACGGCCATCAAGAATCTATTGGCGGAGGCTGGAAAATTCGCCCGTGTCACTTACATGACCGCTACTCCGATTGAACGGGAGTATATTCTGGAAGAGTTGAAGCATCTGCCCATATGCGAAATTAACTGGCCCCATCTGACAGAGATCCATGTGCGGTCCCGTCAAACATCCAAGCCTGCACAATATATCGTTAAAGAGTGCCGCAAGATATTGGATGGTAATTTGCCTTACAATCTGCACATCTTTGTAAACAGCGTAGAGTTCATCGCAAAGGTGATAGATCTGGCAAAACTCACCCCTGACCAAGTGAAAGTGGTGTGCTCCACAAGCGGGGACAATAGCGAGAACAACCAGCGCAAGTTAGGTAAGAACTATCCCATTGATCAGCCTTCAGATTCCGTGAAGAAGATAAACTTTTACACCTCGACCTGTTTTGAAGGTTGTGACTTGTATGATGAAAACGGAGTTACTTTCATCGTCAGCGATGGCAACAAGGCTCATACCTTATTGGACATCTCAACCCTGTTTACTCAAATCTGCGGACGGGTACGGGATTCCAAATACAAAAGGGAGATTATCCACGTCTTCTCAACGACCAAATACAGCCGAGAGGTAACATTGGATGAATATGTGGCCGCCTCTCAAAAGACATTGAAGGAAGCTGTACAGTATGCCCAAGAGATAAACGCGTTGAGCGACAAAACTCGGGTAAAGACCTTGTCAAAAATCAAATATATCAACGAGCAATATGTAAGGATTGAGGACAACAAGCTGGTCGTGGATAAAAATTTGGCCAATATGGACATCGTAAACTTCAAGATTTGCCGCCATATTTACAGAACCTATGTAAACCTTTCCAGCGAACTGAAACGAAACGGATACTCCATTACACAGCATTCATTCAGCGAAATTATCGAGAAGCTGGAGAATAAAAACAATGCGCGGGTTACATTCAAGGAGTTGTTTGAAGAATACCATCGATTGAAAACGTCCCAGCCTTTCTTCTCATTGGTAAGCCATGAAGAGTTGTGTGCTCAGATTGCAGCCAAATATCCTTTGGTAAAGCAGGCTTATGAGGAGTTGGGAACTGCCAAAGTACAGGCGTTGAAATATCATGTAGGCAACATCCGCAGGGAGCTGACGAAACAGTGATCTGTTCCTGTTGAACGCAAGATTGCCAAGATGATAAATGAGACCTTTACCAAGCAGACATCCATCCCAAAGAACAAGGTCAAAACGGAACTGCAAAAGATATACGACAGTTTGGGTATTCAACAAACCGCAAAAGCGACCGATCTCGCCAAATGATACGAAGTGAAAATGACATCACCGAAAATCAATGGCAAGACAACGGCGTGTATAGTTATCGTAAGAGATAGAATGATAGTACAATAATTATAATAACTTTGTAAAAAATAGTTGTTATATGAATATTGAAGACATAATAACAAATGCATATGAGCAGTTTACGAAATTTGCAAATGAAGTAGACTCAGATTTTACGCAGTTCCCCACAAATAAGCCTTCAAATTATAGAGCACAGAAATTTAATGAGTTGACCTCGTTAAAATCCGTATTAAATAGTCTTGACATCAAAGATTATGTATATGAAGAATATAATTCAGAGGAGCCTGATTTTCTATTAAACATTGGAGGAGAACGTATAGGGATAGAAATTCTTAGTTACCATCCGAATCCATCTATAATAAAAGATAAAAAACACTGGGATAATCTATGTAACCGTCTCTCAAAGGATCTTGCTGCATCATTAGACACGCCGCTATGTTTTCAAATACAACTTAAGAATATCGCTTCTAAAGGATGTACCTATGACGAATTTATGACAGATTTTATTAGATACTACAAAGAAGGCAGAACACACACAAAATATATAGCAAGCATAGATACCCATCAAGAGAAAAAAACTTTTGCTTGCATCAATCAAGGTCCTTTTTATATTTATGATATTGATATTCAGGATTTATATAAATATATCAAAGAGAAAAAGTACCACAAATTTAGAAATTACCAACAACACATAGGTACAGAAAATATCTGGCTTATTGTGCAAATAGAATTATCATCTAATATAGATATCGAGAACGCTGCTCCTGGAATTATACAAGAGTCTCCTTATTCAAAAATATTTTTGACAAAGGGACAAACCTCCCGATTGATATTCTCCAAGCAATAACTGTTCACATACAAACACCCCGTAAAATGCCCTCCCCCTGTTCGGATTGAAAAACGAATTTCGGGGAGGGATTTTTTGTGGATTATGATTCTATGATGTAACGGGAAACATTTGATCTATTCCACAATCCGCATGGCTTCTGGATCCGCAATAGCCTTACAGGCGATATTGTACTTGGTTTTGAGTAAAGATTGGTTTATATTTGTCTTGTTCTGGAAAGAGAAAACGCAATAAAATTCAACGATATGAAAACAGCAGGAATAATTCTCTTCAGTTGTGTTATGTTGGCCTCTTGTTCTTCCCGCAACAGCAACAACAAGAGCAAGCAAACCGAGACTACACCCCAAATTGAAACAGCTGCTTCACAAGAGGGAACGACAGGCTTTCAGAAGATGGATTTGTCGTATCCTGGGAGCAATATATCATTTACGGTAAAAGTAGAGGATAAAACCCTCCTTATACAGCCATCTGGATTGAGTGTCACCAACGAGGCTTTCAAACACGACATTACAGGCTATACCGTTACAAATGCGGAAATCGGCGATTTGAATGTGGATGGCTATCCAGAGCTATTTGTTTATCTGACATCTGACGGAAGTGGCAGCTATGGCAAGTTGATTGGCTATTCAGTAAACAATGGCAAATCGGCAAGTCAGGTTTATCTGCCAGATGTAGCAGAAAACAAGGAGCTCAACCAAGGATATATGGGCCATGACCAGATGGCAATCGTGGAAAATACATTTTGCCAGCGTTTCCCCATCTACAACGAGACTGACAGCAACGCCAATCCGACCACGGGAAAGACTCGGCAGATTCAATACAAACTGGTTGATGGCGAAAGCTGCCGAGTTCTGCAAGTGGACAAGGTCTTGGAGTTCTAATGTATTAAACGGATTGAAGCTATAAAGGAACGCCCCATGTTCAAGCTAATTGATACGAGCTCTTGGAAAAGGAAGCCTTATTTTGACCATTATTTCAACCAGATAAGATGTACTTATAGCATCACGGTCAATATAGACATCACGAATGCGTTGTCATTCAAAGATAGAAATAAGGTCAAGCTATATCCTCTCCTGATCTATGTTATATCCAAGGCGGTAAATAAATACGAGGAGTTCCGAACAGCCATAAACGACCGAGGTGAGATAGGCGTCTGGGAAACTTTGTCACCTTGCTATACGGTATTTCATAAGGACAGTGAAAGTTTCTCGAATATTTGGACGGAATGGAATGACGACTTGAATCTATTCTTATCCAATTTCGAACAAGACAGCAAGCGATTCGGCCAGATTGATAGAATAGACGCCAAGCCTAACACGCCTGCCAATGTCTTCCCGATCTCTTCATTACCTTGGACGACATTTACAGGTTTCAATCTAAACATATTTGCCGATGGGACCTATTTGCTTCCCATCTTCACTTATGGCAAGTATTTCAAAGACGGGAATAGATACCTGATACCGCTTTCCATACAAGTACATCATGCCGTATGCGATGGATTCCATGTATCAAGGCTTATCAATGAAATTCAGCAAGAGTGCAGCAACATGGCATTAAAATAAATGGACGCATTCTTCTGCTTACATACAAACACCCCGTAAAACACCCCTCCCCCTGTTCGGATTGAAAAACGAATTTCAGGGAGGGATTTTTTGTGGCTGATTGTCAGAAATTTCTCCAGACTAACAACAAAAGCAACAGACAGATGATGAGTGTATTTATTTATTCATCATCCAATTTGTAGCTTTATGCAATTACGTCCATCCATGCGCCGTGCAGCCAAAATGAGGTTGGCACTGGCTGGAGCCTCGGGGTCGGGAAAGACCTACTCCTCGCTCCTCATTGCTTACGGCATGACCTCCGACTGGTCCCGTGTGGCCGTTATCGATTCCGAGAACGGCTCGGCCGATCTCTATGCCCATCTGGGCAATTATCAGGTCCTCACCCTGCCCGACTACTCTCCCGAGACCTATATCGAGGCCATCGGTATCTGTGAACAGGCAGGGGCCGAGGTCATCGTCATCGACAGCATCTCCCATTGCTGGGACTATCTGCTCGATTTCCACGCCAACCTGCAAGGAAACTCCTTTGCCAACTGGGCCAAGGTCACGCCCCGTCAGAATGCCTTCATCCAACGCATTCTCAACTCCTCGTGCCACATCATCTGCACCATGCGCTCCAAGCAGGATTATGTCCTCTCGGACAAGAATGGCAAGATGGTCCCCGAGAAGGTGGGCTTGAAGGCCGTGCAGCGCGATAACGTGGACTATGAGTTCACCGCCGTGCTGGACATCGCCATGAACCATAAGGCCACTACCTCCAAAGACCGAACGGGGCTCTTTACAGGGCGTCCCGAGTTCACGATAACCCCTGCCGTGGGGCAAGCCATCCTCAAATGGTGCAACATGACGCAGACCACGCAATCGAATCCTTCCACGCAAAACCTCCACAGCCATGCTTCCTGCCTTTCAGCCTAATCCCGAGTTTGCCGTTGGGTTGAATCTTCCCGTGGAGGAGGCAACCATCGTAGAGGAACGTCCCGCAACGCCGATTGTGTCGCTCGGAACCGCACCGCGTACCCGTCACTTTATCGAGGCCAACACCAAGCCTGTCGATATGGCCCATCTGAAGAACGATTGTGTCGTTCCCGTATTCAGTAAGGATAACGAGGTAACCATCTCCCACCAGAGCTTTATCGAGACCGTTTGGAATGCTGCCCATCGGCTGTTTTCTCAAGAGGCCATCGACACGCCCGATATTGTCGTTTCGCATATCATCAAGGGACGGATTCCCGAGGCTATTCACAAGCCCGTGAATCAGCTCCTGGAGACGGACAAGACCATCTATTACGAACGCATGGCCTTCTGCTTTGAGATACCCTCGATTTACGAAGAGGTGGCAGGCAATCGGCTCAATCTCTCAATCGGAGGAGTGCGGGCCTACAACCACGAAAATCTCTATTCGAAAAAGACGGTTGAGAAGTTCAAGGTCTTTATCGGCTTCAAGAACCTTGTCTGCTGCAACCTGTGTGTATCGACCGATGGATTCAAGCGGGAGTTGCGAGTGATGAGCGTGCAGAACTTGTTTGAGGCTTCGTTGCAGTTGTTCCAGCAGTACGATGCTGAACGGCATATTCGGCAGATGGCAGCTTTACAGCGGCAATCGCTCAGCGAACACCAGTTTGCCCAGTTGATTGGCAAGGCAAGGTTGTATCAATACCTGCCCACAGCCGAGAAACGGCAGCTTCCAGCCATGGAGTTTACCGACTGCCACATCAATGCCGTGGCAAAAGCTTACTACACGGACGAGAACTTTTCCCGAGGGGACAATCCCGAGATTGACTTGTGGAAGGTTTACAACCTCTTTACGGGAGCCAACAAGTCCAGCTACATCGACACCTTCCTTGACAGGTCGCTGAATGCAACGGAGCTGATTGCAGGAATCGGTCGGGCCTTGGAAGGAGATACCGAATACAATTGGTTTGTGGAGTAACGCTTTACAGAGAAGAATACCCTTGCTGTCTTATGACGGCAGGGGTATTTTTTTATGCTCTAAAACAAAGCGTACTAATATATAGCGAGATAGCTATGTTATTCACAATCTACACATTACGATTTGCTACAAAATCTACAACTTGCTAATATGGAATTTATGCTGACGTAAAGTCGGAATCCGAGGTTTTCAGGATTCTGAAAAGCAGAATTTCAGGGTTTATGCAGGCGTAAATCACAAAATTACATTATCCATTATGATTGTGATTTAACAAATCAACTTCAGATTGTAACTTCCTATAGTTGAGTTCAGCCATTTTATCGTCTATCCGCTTAACTATGTACCAGCGTATAAATCCAAATAAAGTTATGATAACGCCCGTTGGTAAGAAAATCCAAAAAAGTATATTATAAAGTTTGATATAACTTTGCCTCGCTGCAATTTCCGAATATTTTTGTTTACATTCAATATGATTGATATGGTTATCGTGATTTATTTTCTCTATTACATTAAGTGATTTTATATCAGCGTTATTTTGTTTAACTCTATCTTGAAGATTTAAAATATTAATTTGATTTTCCTTTATATTGAAATTTAGAATTTGAACATCCTCCTCCAATTTAATTTTTAAGATTTCTAACTCCTGTTTTTCCTTAAGAGGGTAATACACAGTCAAAATAATAAGTAGCATACCTATTGACACAAGGTATTTATATAAGTTTTCCGACCCAGCAAAAAAATTAGACAAATTAGTTTCCATGCTCTTTGATGAAAGGTTCTGTTAACTCTTGTGTATTTATTCTTAAATTATTAATAGCTTTATCTGTTTCAGAAAGAAGTTGTTCATTTTCACTTATGAATTCCAGAATCTTTTCATCTATAGCCTCATTATTATTCTTACAAGATGTTAACGAAAAAATGAATGCCAATATTATTAAAGCTTTACCCGTTTTAATTAATTCAAGAGAGCCTTTTGACTGCAAACTAATTTTTACATAAAATTCATCGAGGTTATCATTAAAACCGAATTTATCATTGATGCATCCTATTAATGTTTTAATATTGCGCATCAAAATCTCAAGATCATCGTATTTTATATCGTCTGTACTTTCTATATTTAACACATAATGCGTCTTATCACTTTTTTGAAATAAGACTCCCATTACTCTGTCAATATGAGGAGCATAGTTTGTTATATTACTTATCGTATGTTGATTGGATTTTACTTTGAAAAATATAGGGTTAAGGTCACGCATATTTTTTAATGCAAACCATTCAACTTTACGTCGTTTCCTAAACTCTTTAGCGTTTCCATCTTCAAAAGCATGTTCATCTACAATCCTGCCAAATGCTAGTTTATCTGAATTTTTACTTGGAATAATAACGACATCATCTTTTTTCAACGAAAGGAATGTTCCTATTTTATTGTAGATGGTAGAAACTTTTATTTTGCCTCCAAAGGTAGAGTCATCTATTTTTTCTTCCTTGATAATTTTTGCTCTTACATATTCTTCGTCTCTGTTTTGTAACTCAAACAACGAGAGAAAATCCCAGCCAATAGCAATATATCTATTTTCAACAAATTCATTGAAATACCTACCATAATCAGTTCTAACAAACCAATAATTTGAGTCTGATTTTACGTTATCAACTAGACTCAATATTTCCGTAATATTCATAGTCTTATTTTGTGGTTGGCAATTTTACATACAAATATAATTATTTTTCATATTAAGCACACATTCTAATAGATTCATTTTTAATGCACAATTTTGCAACAGCTCCGAGAAATCGGAAAGATGTTTTACTTTTCAGTTTGTTTGTCTATCTTTGTGGGACATACGAACAAACACGGAGAGTGTAGCTCATTCCTTTAGAGTGAACGTAGGAAATTCAATCTGAAGAGGGAATTGGCGAACATCTTGCCGCGTCATATCCATTCGTGGGTATAGGCGTGGGGCTGTTGCTTATTTTATCTTCAAGGTTTCCTACGACCTACTCTAATGAAATAAGTTTTCAGCACCACGCTTTCTGCTTTTAATAAATCAAACATGATGAACCGTCGTTCAGGTGCTGGGACGACAACCTAAAATTACAGTAGCCATGAAAAAGCTTTTCTATGCAATGATGCTGCTTGTTATTTGTTCCGCGAATGGGATCTATGCACAAGGGCTTACTTATACGCCTTTTTTTAGAGAGCCCACTCCTATGCCAGACTTTCAGCCCTCATATCCGCAGCCACAATATCAACGGTCGCAACCTTCAACTCGGGAATCAAAAGCAACAGTGGAATGTGTTAAAAACTGCATAGCCATATTGCCAGATGGTGAAGAGCCTATTGTCGTCCATGTTCATGTCAAACGATTCTCAGACTCCGATCGAAGTATCGGATTTATAGAGCCTAATTCTGGAAAATTCTTTATGTTTGGTAACGCATCCGATGGCTTGGAGCAGTTGGTTCCAACAAGAGCGGTAGACCCTTCAATGGCTGCAGACTGGCCCTATTTTGTGGTTTTCAATACTACGGCTGGAGAGATAATATGCTTTTTACCCAATCTAAATATTTCAAGAGTATCTGTTTACGATATTGAGACCTTCAATAAAACAAATTAATACCAACATCTATGTTTTACGAATGTTACGATAAGTATGGGCGGTATCTCGGCCATACACAGACGCAAAGAGAGGCTAACGAGCTAATACAACGGGGTAATACGAATGCAACAACCGAGGCCTATTCTGCCTGGCTGAAAGCAAAAGTAGACAGACCGAATCTTTCATTTGCAGAGTTTGAGGTTGAGTTTAAAAACAATATCCAATATCAATTGAAAGAGGTACAGAAACAGAATGGCAAGACTTCTACAAAATGGGTGATTATTATCTTAATTATTGCATTCATAATCTTTGCACTAGCAGGAGGAAATTAAGGCGAATAGATAATGCGATGAAAAACTACCTAATCCCTTTATTCACCCTGTTGATTGCAGGATGTGGCACTACCCGTCCACAACAAACCTATGATGAAATGCTGAACGATGTCGTACAGAATTTCAATGTAGGAACAGTAGGCGGTGACAGCGTGCTGAATGTCTTTGTGCAAAAAGCCCAAGCAGATTCTATTGCTCGGAAATATTCCAATCCAGCAATGAAAGAGGAAATGATGTTTGACCTGATTTCCGAATATTTGCAGGCTAGACAAACTGACAACGCACAGCAGCTATATGACAATATGCTGGAATACGCAGAACAGAAATATGGAAAGATCTGCCCAATGAAAGCGATGGTCTATTTCGAGAAAGCACACATATACGAACTGACAGGCGATTTAGAGAATGCTATCAAGATGATGCAAAAGTCGGCAGCGATGTTTGAGCAGTTGCCTAAGAATGACTTCAACCGATATGAGGATGCAATGGAGTTTATAAGAATGTGGAGAGAATAGAAACGGATTAAGTAATATCATTCCCACGGGTTATATTTAAAAATGCGTCACAGAAGATGAAGAACTGCATACTGATACTTGCGCTATTGATTATAGGGTGTAGAAATCATCAAATCACATATCAAAATGATGGGTCTCAACGAAATCTATCTTCAAAAGAAATTGCCGACTCTTTAATGGTGTGTGCGTATAACCGCTTGCCAATAATAGAAACAACGTGGGATATGTACTGTTTTAAGGATGCTTTTGTCAAGGCAAGAGATGAAGCAGGAGCATATGCTTCGATGCAATGGCGCGGGGCGATTTATGGGACATTCCTACAAAAAGAGTGGCTACAATTACGGCATAGGCAAAAAGAAGCAATACAAATAGCCATAAATCGAGGTTCCGCTCGGAATTTAGTAAAAGCATATTTTCTTCGATTCGGGCAAATAACATATTTTCATGAACGCTATCATTTAGAGGGGAATACTCCTGCTGTTACATATTATATGCACATTTTTTCTGAAAAGCATGACAAACAAACTTCCGATCGCCATTATTCCATAACTTATACTGTTGATCTCAAACTACAAAGATTTAAGTTCCTTTCAAGGCTTCATGAATGTAATCCTATTCCTGAACCATACAGGGGTGATGGAGAAAGAGGGCATTTATATTGGATTAATTGCAATTCACCTCACACGGGCTTTAATGATTTGATTGATATTGCGACATTAACAGTACATTTGTACAAATGGATAAATTACAAAACAGCTATAGATAATTTAATGCAAAATTCAATTTGCAATTATTAGCGCAGTTCAATGTTACATCCTCGGCCATACAGTCGAGGATTTTTGTTTACAGAGACAAAAGCAATTAACCTTTTCCAAGGACAGACTTTGCAAAGGGAGGGTAAATATCTCCCTTTGCGAAAGTTTTTCCGCCGATTTTGCATCAAGAACATTCTACATCAACGAACTTAACTCATGAAACAATTATGGAAAAGTATCACTCGACAGATTACGGATAGTCCATAGATGAATAAAATGGCTATCAATATTTTACAAGACATTTTCTATTAACCAGCAGTCGGGAGGCAGGCTCTACATAGGGTATGCATACAGCCAATTACAGAAGGCTGTAACGTTCATAATCGCCTGATTAACAGCATAATAATCCGTAACTCAGCAGGTAGAGCACAACACTTTTAATGTTGGGGTCCTGGGTTCGAGCCCCAGCGGGTTCACCAGAAAAGAGCTGACAGTCAATCGATTGCCGGCTCTTTTTGTTTTTCTGCCCTACCCCGAATCCTTGTTTTGAGCCTCAAAAAACGCCCTTTTTCGGGCACTGGGTACGCATTGGGTATACATTAGGGTATGCATGAAAGGCTTGAGTTCCACCGCGCGAAAACTGAAAATCTATTTATATTTCGTATTTTTGTCAAGACGACAGAATATACCTGAAAAACAAGGATCATGCATAATTTGCTGGAGGTGAAATCGAGGTCGGAGCTGCGTGAATGGCTTCGGCAGAACCACGACAGGGAGACGGAGTGCTGGGTGGCGGTCAGGCGGGGAAGACCCGTTGATGACGGCACCTTCCGGTATGTCGATGCCGTGGAGGAGGCCTTGTGTTTCGGATGGATCGACAGCACGGTCAAGAAGATCTCCGACGAGGTGACAGTCCAGAAACTTTGCCCGCGAAAGCCCCGCAGCAACTGGTCTGAGCTAAACAAGGAGCGCTGCCGCCGCATGGAGCGGCTGGGGCTGATGACCGACGCTGGACGGGCCGTATTGCCGGATATGAGTGCAGCCGGATTCACCATTGATCCGGATATTCTGCGCGAATTGCAGGCCGATCCCGTGCTTTGGGAGAACTTCCGCCGCCTGCCGGAACTCTACAAGCGGGTGCGGATCGATACCATTCAGATCAAGAGGAACCAACCTGAACTTTTCCGCAAACGCCTCGACAAGTTTTTGGAAAATACCCGCAGGGGAATCCTCTACGGCGAATGGAACGACAACGGCCGATTATGGGCGGAAGATTCTGAGATGGAGCCGTTTGTATTGAGACCCTGGCGCGAGTCGGACGGCCCCGCGCTGGTGAAGTATTTGAATAACAGGAAGATCTGGGACAACTGCCGCGATGGCCTACCCTATCCCTATACGGAAGAGGATGCGCTGCGGTTCATCCGATCCGCCTCGGAGCAGGAGGGCTCGCGGAACTACTGCATCGAAATCCGGCAGGAAGCGGCGGGCAATATCGGGTTCATCCGCGGGACGGACGTGGAACGCTACAATGCCGAGGTGGGCTACTGGCTTGCCGAGCCCTACTGGAACCGCGGAATCATGTCCCGGGCCCTGAAAGAAGCTGTCGGGGAGTATCTCCGGCAGACGGATGCTGTGCGCATCCATGCCCGGGTTTATGCCGGCAATCGGGCCTCCATGCGGGTTCTGGAGCGGGCCGGATTCCGGGCGTGCGGCATCTGGCGCAAGGCCTGCTTCAAGAACGGGCGGTTTGTCGATTGTCACTGTTACGAGCTGCTCGGGTGACCGGATCACCCTGCGTGCGGCGGCCCCCGGCGGCGTTCGGGTTCGGCGGGGCTCAGGACCTCCAAGACACGCCGCGAAGAGAGGCGGGCCCTCTTCGGCGACATGGCCGCGAGTGATATTTTTCGACCATTCGGATCGGGCATGGATTCGGGATTCATCGGTTAGACAAAGATAGGGAAGGCCGATGGATCCCGAATTCTGTTCAGAGACCGGAAATTTCGGAGCAGAGTCCGTTTCCGGGCTCCGCAAGCCGTCGCCGCAGCTGCCCGGGCGGCGCACCGAAATTGCGGCGGCAGTAATCCGCAAACGTGGAGGGCATCCGAAAGCCGTTCTCTTCCGCCACCTGACAGAGCGGGATGTCCGGCGACCGGAGCATCCGCTCGATCCGCGCCATGCGCTGCCGGCGGAGCCATTCGGAGACGGGGATGCCGAACTCCTGCCGGAACTGCCGGCGGAAGGCGGAGTCGGACATGCAGCATGCACGGGCCAGCTCCCCGCCGGTCGGCGTCCCCGTCATCCGGTTTTGTGCCGCCTGCACCCGCTCCCGGAGACCGAAGGGATGGAAGTCGGGAAGGTATTTCGCAAGGGCGCGGAAATCGCGCTCGGTCAGCGAGGAGGTTGCGGAGCCACGGTCGGCCGGCGCGGCATAAAGCCGGTATTGGCGAAGCACATCCCCCATCATCAGGTTGTAGAGGACATTCAGATGGGGATATTCCTCCTGCCGGTTGGCCAGCGACTGGGCCCGCGCACAGGACAGCAGGCCGCGGCCGTTCCCCGTCCGGCAGTAGTGGCGCCAGGTGTCGATGAGGTAGCCGAGGACCCGATTGTCCGGACAGAAAGCCGCCAGCATGAGGAATACGGCCTCCCCGTGCGGCTGTTCGGGCGGCATGGGGTTGCAGAGGCGGATCTGCCGCACCAGCCAGCGCATGGCCGGGATGTTTCCCGACAACGACACCAGCGGGTTCCAGCTCCCGGGCCGCGAAAAATCGACCTGCCCCGCAGCCGTCAGAACCCGTTTCACCCAGCCGTCCCACTCCGTTCGGAGGGAGGCCTGCTCCAGACTTGCACGCAACCGCCTCATACCAATATACAACAACCTCCCAAAGATACGACATTTTTCGGATCCGGCATCGTCCCGGGCTGCAGGAGCGGATCACACGGGGACAAGTGTCCGCTGCGCCATTGTCTTCTTTACGGTGGAATAAATCGCTCTTTTTTGCACATGACGCCTTGCGGGTGAAGAAAAAAAACTATATTTGTAGAGAGATTGGGCGACATACCCGATCGGATACATACGAAGCGTTATGCTGATCTTGTAGTTTTGGGAACCTGAGAAATTTTCAAACTTGGCACGAGAGATGGCATGGCGGCTCTCACGTTCGCGTGGGCTGCTACCACCATATTCGTGCTAAAGGTAATCTCAGGACCTCCAAAACCCAATATGGCCGCAGACCCACGCTTTGTGTATATCAGGGCCCGGGCCGAAAGCCCGAATACCGGAGGAGCAGAATGGATGCGGCGGAGACACGAAAATTTCGAGACAACCCGGAAAATACCGAACCCGATAACAGATATACATTATGTCTACCGGAACAATCCTTATTGTCATCGTGGCTGCAGTCGCCGTGCTGCTGGTCATATGGGGCATCGTCACGCACAACAGCCTGATCGCCCGACGCAACCGTGTCCGGCAGTGCCGGAGCGGCATCTGCGTGGTCTTGAAGCAGCGCAACGACCTGATCCCGAATCTGGTGGCCTCGGTCAAGGCCTACATGGGCCACGAGAACGAACTCCTGACGTGCATCACCGACCTGCGTTCGCGCGCGGCTTCGGCCGCGGAGAGCGAGCAGATCCGCGAAGGCGGTGAGCTCTCGTCGCTGCTCGGCCGGCTCCATGTCGCCGTCGAGAATTACCCCGAATTGAAGGCCAACGCGCAGTTCCTCCACCTGCAGGGGCAGATCGAGGAGATGGAGAACGAGCTGCAGGCCATACGCCGCACGTACAATGCGGCCGTGACGGACTACAACAACGCCATCGAGATGTTCCCCTCGTCGATCATCGCCTCGTGGGGCCGCCATACGCAGGAGGCGTTGATCGAGATCCCCGACCCTGAAAAACAGGCGGCTTCGGTTGCCGAACTCTTCCGGTCATGAGCGCCCAGACTCCCGATTTCAAGGAACTTTCAGGCCGGATGCGCCGGCAGCTGACGCGCATCGCCCGCCTGCGAAGGGTGGTGAGGGCGCTGCTCGTGATCGTCTACTCGACGACGCTGCTGTGGTTTGCATTCTGTCTCTTCGGCGGCTACCTGCTCGCCTCGGCCGACTACGCGACAAACGTACAGACCAGCCAATACATCCTTTACGGATTCGTCTTCTTCTGCGTGCTGCACTTCGCCTTCATGCGGGGGCTCCAGTCGCTCGGCGAGCGGGAGACCGCGCTCATGGGCCGCATCGTCGGCGAACTCTTCCCCGAGGCCCGGTTCAATCCTGCGGGAACGGTCCATCGTGAGGCGCTGGCCGCCAGCCGGCTCTTCAGCGAATCCACGTCGCTGGCCGGGATGGAGGCGACTTCGTACGGACGGCTGGAGATTCCCGTCGGCGAGCGGACGATGCAGGTCTGCGACGTGGGCATCACCCCGCTGCACGGCAGGGACCTTGCGGCCAATCCGCTCACGATGCTCTACCGCTCGATCGTCCGGCCGATCCTCGGCGCGCGGGTCGAAAGCACGATGCACACCTTCCGCGGCATGTTCGGGTACTGCCGCACGCGGCGCGAGTTCCGGGGTTATGTCCTGCTGCTGCCCGACCATCTGGAAAACAGGGTCGGCTACCTGGCACAGACCGTCCAGCGCATCCGCCAGAAGAACGGCGCGAAGTTCGTCCACCTGGAGGACCCCGAGTTCGAGAGCCTCTTTGCGGTCTATGCCGACGACGAGGTCGAGGCCCGCATGGTGCTGACGCCCGCGATGATGCGCCGCATGACCGAACTGAGGCGGTCGTTCAACCGCGACCTGATGATTTCATTCCGGGGAGACACCCTCTATTTCGCCTCCGAGACTCCGGACGGGTTCCTCCGCCCGGGCCGCAAGTCGCTCGGCGACGAACGGCTGCTGGAGCAGTTCTGGCGCGAGATCGACCTCTGCTGCACCCTCGAATCCGAAATGGAATGAAACAAAACGATAACAGACACAAAACACACAACTAATCCTCAAACACCTTATTTTTATGAAAAGATTTGCTTGTTTCGCCGCCGTCGCCGGCATGGCCGCCCTGCTCGTTTCGTGCAACAACGTGAGCTCGATGCTCGGAGGAGCCAAGTATCCGGCCGACCAGACCGAATCCTACGCCAAGGCCGTGGAAATCCTCAAGGAGAAGATCGACACGACGAAGTTCAAGATCTTCGCCATGCGCTTCCAGGAGGGAGAGGAGCTCTCGAACGACCTGAGCAGCATCTCGCTCGACATGGTCAATGCGGACAACTATGCCTTCCGTCAGGCCTACTACCTGGACGGCCGCGTGGGACAGATGAACGACTACTCGACGAGCGTCAATGAGATCGATTACGCGAAGATCAAGGGCATCAGCCTCTCGGCGATCGACCCGGCAGCCATCGGACGCCAGATCGAAGAGGCCAAGCAACTCCTGCCCGAGGGACACACCTTCCAGTCGGTCAGCGTCTATGAGATCAGCGAAGTGCTTCCGCGAAGCACCGGTCTGATGAACCGGGGCCGCGATATCGGCGCCCAGGAGGCCGATTTCAAGATCTGCTTCACCGAGGACGGCAAGGAGACCGAGACCTCCGGCGGCCAGGTGACGCACCTCTACTACGAAGCCAAGATTCTGGTAAATGCCGACGGCACGATCACGCCCGAAGAAGAATAACCGTTAAACCCGATAACGACCTATGAAACGTACACTTCCCTTTATTGCGCCGGTCAAGGACTCCACGCAGAGTGCCATGCAGCGCGACCTCTACGACAAGAGCATCGATCTGTACGGAGAGGAGCAATACGTCGAGGCGTTCCACACGCTGCTCGACCATCTGAATCCCGAATTCCGCACCAAGTACGGCAATGCCGAGGGGACGGAGTTCCACCTCCCCCACGGCTCGATCGTCGTCAATGTGCGTCTCGACGACCGAATGATGCATATCGACGCCGACTTCCTGAACCTCCCGGCCAAGGGGCGCGTGGCCATGCTGCGCCAGGTGGCCGACATGAACATCAACCGCCTGCTGCTGCCGCGCTTTACGAAGGAGGGTGACCGCCTGAAGATGGAATACCACTGCCCGCTTGCGGAGACCCATCCCCACAAGATCGTCACCATCCTGCAGAACATCTGCCGCGTGGGCGACCGTTACGACGACGAGTTCTGCACGAAGTTCGGGGCCACGCGCTGCTATGAGCCCCGCGTGACGCCCTACCCCGCGGAGACCGTGGACCGCATCTACGAAGCCGTCCAGTCGCTCGTCCGGGCGACGCTCGATGCCGTCAGGGAATACAACGACCAGCGCCGCTACGGCTATTCGTGGAACGTGATCGACACGACGTTCTACCAGATCTCCTACTTCGCACAGCCGCAGGGACAGCTGGCAAACGACCTGGACAAGGCCGTCGATGACATGGACGAGGAGCTGCCCGTAGCCGAACTCGTCATGAAGGGCATGGCCTTCCTCGAAAAGCTGCTCGCGATGCCGAAGGAGAAGCTGGCCGAGGATCTTTACTTCGTCGATACGCTCGTCTCGATCAAGGGCCCCTCGTCGCTGCAGAACGTACAGGAGAACATGAAGGATGTCTACGAGGAGGCAACGGCCGCCATGCAGAACAAGGACTTCGAGCGCGCCGCCGTGCGCATCTGCTACAAGTTCTACGAGGCCTACTTCTACAACGACATGCAGGACGACCTGAACGCCATTTTCGTCAAGGCGCTGCGCGAGGCCGCCGACCAGCCGATGGAAAAGGCCGCCGAGACGCTCTGGAACGCGCTGGACAAGGTCATGGAGGGCGAGATCGACGAGGACGACGACGAAGGGTTCTTCTCCGGGGTGATGGAGGGCAACCCGATGGCGCAGCAGATGATGGAACAGGCCCAGGCACAGGCGCAGGCCATGCAGCAGAAGATGGCCGCAGCGATGGGCGGAGGCGAGATTCAGGAGCTGCAGCAGAAGATGACCGAGGCGATGGCGCGCGGCGACATGGCCGAATACATGCGTCTGGCCGGCGAGCTGCAGCAGAAAATGATGAGCGGATTCTTCAACAACAACTAAAAACGATGCACCATGGAACAGAATATCTATAGCGTAGTATTCAAGGTAACGCACGCCGGAGGCTCCGGAAGCTGTTTCTACCTGAAGGACCGGGACCTCTTCGTCACGAACTACCACGTGGTCGAGGGCTTCCACACCGTGGCCGTCCACGACAACGACCGCAATCCCTATCTGGCCCGGGTCGTGCTCGTGAATCCGACGTTGGACATCGCCCTGCTGGCCGTCGATCACGACTTCTCGGCACTCCCCGAGCTGAACCTCGCGGCCGCCGATTCGCTCGCGATCAGCAACAAGATCCGCGTGGCGGGTTATCCCTACGGCATGCCCTTCACCGTCACCGAGGGCACCGTCTCGTCGCCCAAGCAGCTGATGAACGGGCAGTACTACATCCAGACCGACGCGGCGGTGAACCCCGGCAACTCCGGCGGTCCGATCATCAACGACCGCAACGAGGTGGTCGGCATCACCGTGAGCAAGTTCACCAACTCCGACGCCGACAACATGGGCTTCGGCATCCGCGTCGAGACGCTCCACAAGCTCTTCGACTCGCTCGGCGAGCTGGATCGCGACTGCTTCCAGGTGCAGTGCGAGAGCTGCGACGAACTGATTTCGGACGAGGAGGAGTTCTGCCCCTCGTGCGGCGAGAAACTGCCCGAAGGGGTCTTCGAGGAGCGTCAGCTCTCACCCCTGAGCGAGTTCTGCGAGGCGGCCATCGGGAAGATGGGCATCAATCCCGTGCTGGCCCGCGACGGCAACGAGGCGTGGCTGTTCCACAAGGGCAGCTCCGAGATCCGTCTGTTCGTCTACGACCGCACGTACCTCTTCGCCGTCTCGCCGATCAACCTCCTGCCCAAGAAGGATGTGGAGAAGGTGTTGGACTACATGCTCGACACGGATTTCTATCCCTACAAAATGGGAATCGAGGGGCGCCAGATCTACCTGTGCTACCGCATCCACCTGGCCGACATCTCGGAGGCGTCCGAGGAGCGGATCCAGCAGAACCTCGTGCAGCTGGCCGAAAAAGCCGACGAGATGGACAACATGATGGTCGAGCGGTTCGGCTGCGAGTTCTCGGCCTATTCGAAACAGGAAAACGAGGCATAGACCATGCTGGACCTCAAACAACTGACCGCAGCGCTCGAAGGGGGAGAGATTCCCCCTTCGTTCGATGCGAAGGCCATCGGGAAGCTCTCGAAGCGCTTCCTGCGTTGGAAAAACGCCCGGGTAGTCCATCTCTACCCGGTTCGCGGCGTCTCGCACGAGGACTCCCGCTACTGTCTCTATGCCTGTCCGCTTAACGGCACAACGATCGACGAAGAGACCCTGCAGGCCATTCATGCCGAGATCGATTCGCTCGAAATCGGACACATACGCTACGACTCCGTACAGTCGGAAGGAGCCGATTACTATGTGCTGGACGAACACGGAAACCATTGCGGCATGGATGCGGACGACGACGTCGCCCAGGTCAGCGACCGGTTCGACGGCCTGGTGCTCTTCACCCGGACGGTATTCTCGCCCAAGCATGCGGCACGGCTCGACTGCCACTATGCGGCCCTCGGAATCTCGAAGGAGCCCGACGGCTACGAGATCGAGCCCCTGTCGAACGCCATGCTCGGAGAGGCTGGCGGCGAGCTGCGTTTCCGCGGCCCGATGGTGGAGATCCCCGATGCGGAGGAGGAGTCGCCGGCCGTAGAGAAATACCGCCAGACGATGACTCTTGTGATGGCCCTCATGCTGGTCGCCGCCGTAATCTGGTACCTCATCAAAGGATAAACGTTTTTTTTATTCAAAAAACTTCAGACCATGAAAACATTCAATTACGCATCAACTTCGGCCGTCAAGGAGAACCTGACCTATCTGATCCTGGGCGCCGCCCTGATCGTCTTCCCCCTCGTTCACCCCTTCGGCATCCGCATCGGCGCCAAGCCGGTGCTCGGTCCCCTGCCGACGACGATCCTTCTGATCATCGCCGGACTCTACATGCTCTATACGGCCTACCGCAAGATCCGCCAGGCCCGTACCCTCTCGGCCGAGGGCGGCGTCATCACCGTGGACAACGACCGGGTAACCTATCCCGTGATCCGCAAGGGCCAGGTCGAGACGGAGGCGTTCTCCATCTCCGAGATTTCGAACATCTCGTACGACGAGGAGGACGGCATCCTGACCGTGACGCTCGGCGGCGGCAGGGAGGCCAAATTCGATCTCGACTTCTTCGACAGCCTCGACCGGCTCAAGGAGTTCGCCGCACTGCTGCAGAAGTAACAACCGGCGCCATCGTCCGGGACCCGCAACACGGTGGGTCCCGGACGACCGTTCCTGCCGCTCCGGCTGCCTTCTTTTGTTTTTGAGATAAAATACTTAACTTTACATCCGTCAAAACCCCAAATCCCCAACACCATGAATTCGCGGATCATTCGCACCATGCTGCTGTCGCTGCTGTGCATGGCAACCGTATCGGTCGTCCAGGCCGCCTCGACGGTTCAGGGCCGCATCTACCTCAAGGACGGTCGGGTCATCGAATGCGGCGAAAAGGACCGCATCGAACTCCCCAAACACGAGCGGGATGTCAAACTGCTGCGCCGGGCCTTCTACAAGGACAAAAGCAAGGAGATTTACCGCTACGAGGAGATCGACTCGATCGTCTGCTGGCACGCCACGGCGCCCGAGCACCCCCGCAAGTTCATCCCGGCACCCGATGCCGGCTGGTTGTGGGTCTACGTCGAGACTCCGCACATCTGTGTCGGCGTCTACTCGCACAAGGGCTACGGCATCGATTCGAACGGAGGCATCGAGGTGCTGGTCAAGTACCGCTACCTCAGCCGCTCGCGCACGGCCTACTACCTGCGCAAGGCCGGTAAGGAGAACTTCGAGGTCGTGGGTTCGGCCAGCCGCCGGGGCAAGGAGCGGTTCCGCGAGGCGGTGGCCGCATACATTGCCGACGATCCCGACCTCGCGGAATGGATACTGCAGTCGAAAACCGACCGCAGCAAGACCATCCTGATGCTCGAGGCGTACGATCCCGAAAACGATTGAACGTTTTATCCCTAATCCCCAAATCGTATGAAACACTTTTTTATCTGTGCGCTGGCGGCGCTGGCCGCCGTCGGCACGATTTCCCGGGCTGAAGCCAAGGATCCCGAAGAGGCGGAGTCGGATCATGTGATCGTCACCCTCAAGTCGGGCGAGCAGGTCGATTGCTACGTCCACCGGGGCTGGCATGCCGAGAACTCGGTATTCAAGAAGGAGAACTACTCGTTCAAGGTCACCAAAACACCCGACGACAAGGAGCCGATCGAATACACGGCCGACGATGTTGTGAGCATCGACTATGTCGAGACGACCGAGAACCATCCGGACGGGCTGCGCTGGGAGTCGCACCCGCTTGCTAAGCCTAATTTCTCCAGCCGTTACCACACCCTCCAGATGCTGTTCTGCGTCGATAAGGTGGGCAGGAATGCCACCACCTACTGGTGGAAAATATGGGTTTCATCGGGAATAAACGGCATGGGCCGATCGCTCCAGACCAACTTCGGCGTCCGCTTCCACAACGATCCCGAAGGGATTGTCTACCCCTACATGCTGGTCAATTCGGTGCTCATGAAGGATCGCTACCCGGGTCTGCAGGATTTCTGCAAGAAGTGGTTCAAGGGGCCCGAGGGCAAGGTCCACAAGAAGGAGGCCGAGGAGAACGACGCCTGGATTCTCGACATGTATGACGCCTATCTCGAGCAGATGGGCGACGAGGCCGGCAACCTGCCCTACCCCATTCCCGACAAGAAAGCCGGTAAGAATCAGGCCGACAAGGAGTAGCCGTCGGTCTACAGCGGGTTCCGCGAACGGGAACGCCTTCGGGCGCTCACCCGTCTCGCGGAACTTATTTTTTTGGGGGAGGGGGTCACTCGGATCCCATCGAGGAGAGGAAGATGACGGCGGCAGCCAACAGATAATCTTTCAACGGCGCACGAAGCAGCAGACTGGCGCGCTGGATTTCCGACGTTACCTGCCGGACCGTCAGATTGAACTTCTGGGCAATCTGATAATAAGTCATGTTCTCCAGCCTGCTGGCCAAAAATACGTTGCGGGTCAGTACGGGCATTTTTGCCAGTTCGCGGCGGTATATCTCAACTATTTCGGACTCGAACAACTTGTCGATCAGCTCTTCATTGGAGAGCGTATTGATACCCGATTCTATTCGCCACAACTCCTTTCTGTAGAGTTCGCTGTGGGCTTTGAGCATTGATTTCCGCTTGCGGAGGAACGAGATGCATCGGGTTCGGATGTAATTATAGATATACCCCTTGATGTTTATGTCGATATCGAGTTTGTCCCGATGTTCCCACAAATACATGAAGCCATCGGTCGTAATATCGGTCGCAACCTCGATATCATTCACATAGGAGTACGCGATTCGTACAAAACGCTCCTTGTCGTTGAAAAGCCTGTCAAACTCTTCCGCCGTCAATATTTTCGTCGGCTTTTCCATGCCCAAACTTCGCTATTGCGATCAAAAATAATAAATATTTGCGAAAAAGCGGCCTTTTATCGGAAAAGAGATTCCGAATCGCAGGACAGAACGTAGCTTTTCCCATCCTCCGTCGGGAAAATGCCGGCATGATTTGCAAACCACATAAAAAAACAGCATGCGGCAACTGACCTATCGCAAAACAATTGCAATAAATAAAATATCTTATTTGGTTATTAAATAAATTTATTTGCAAAAAAGTCTGTAAACTCCCCCGCGCCATGCGTTTAAATAATAAAAGACATAAACAAAGACAAATTTCAACGAAAGATGAATCAGGACGTAATATACAGGGCCTTGCGCGGAGAAGCGTCGCCCGAAGAGCTGGAACAGGTCGAGCGGTGGTACATGGAGGATCCGGAGGAGTTCCAGCGATGTGCCGATGAAGCGCATCTGCAGATCGACATGATGGAGCTGTACGGCGAGCAGATGCGGCCTACGAGCTGGATCGTTACCCACTGGAAGCGTGTTGCGCGCATGGCGCTGCAGGCTGCCGCCATGCTTGCCGTCGGTCTTTTTATCGGAGGATATGTCGGCCGGGAACGGACCTACGAGCTGTTCTCCGAACAAACCAACACATTGCAGGCCCCGAACGGCCAACGCCTGAAACTCACCCTGCCGGACGGAACCGGAGTCCAGCTCAACTCCGGCTCGGTCATCGAATATCCCTCCGTGTTCGGCAAAGACGTCCGCCGCATCAGGCTCTCGGGCGAGGCCATGTTCGATGTAACGCACAACGAGGAGCAGCCCTTCGTCGTAGAGACCTTCGCCTCCGACATACGGGTGTTGGGAACGCGGTTCAACGTAGTGGCCAATGAAAAACGCCGGCGATTTTCCACGGCTCTGTTCGAGGGACGTGTCCGGATCACCAACAAACTCGACCCGACCCAGAAAGAGATCGTATTGAATCCGAACGATGTCGCGAATCTGTCAAACGGCCACCTCTTCGTGGAACCGATCACCGATCCGGAGATTACGTGCTGGACGGAGGGCCTCGTCAGCATATCGGGCCTGCCGTTCGACGAGCTGATGGAGAAATTCGAGCAGGCGTTCGATGTCAAAATCAGGATCGAACTCGAAACTCTTCCGGACATCCGGAACGTCAGCGGCAAAATCCGCGTAAACGACGGCATCGACAAAGCGCTCCGCATCTTGCAATACACGGCAGACTTCTCCTACAGAAAGAATCCGGAAACGAATGTGGTGACGATATACTGATCCCCTTCCATCCATTGTCCAACCCTAAACAGAATTGCCTATGAAAACGTAGCTGCAGACCCACCCGCAACTCGTTCAACAAAAAGCCTGCGGAGGTAGGATGCCGCAGGCCCGATAATAGATTGAATTGAGTTTTTGAGACAACCAACTAACCTATTACCTAAAACATTGCAAAGATATGAATAAAACAGTATTCTTCCACAGGTTTCGAAGGCTGTTTGGGTTCGTATTGACAATCTCCCTGCTCGGAAGCGTGTGGGCGGTTTCGGCACAGAATGCCCGCATCTCCATCAAAATGGAAGACGCTTCGATTGCGCAGGTCATGAAAGAGATTGAAAATCAAACTCGTTACTTGTTCATCAACAAAGGTGTCGATACCCGAGACAAAGTCAGCATCGACGCCGCACAAAAAACGGTTCAGGACGTATTGGCACAACTCTTCGCCGATACGGACATATCCTACCAGATCGACGATTCATACATCATACTCACCCGGAAGGACGATCGTTCGGCTCCGGTTTCCGTCTCCGGAAAGATTCTGGATGCGGCGGGCAGCCCGATTGTCGGGGCCAGCATTCTGGTTCAGGGCACGACCGTAGGTGTCAGTTCCGATATTGACGGAACATTCACGCTTCAGGTCCCGGCTCCGGCCGCCGACCGGTCGCTTGAAATCAGTTTCATCGGCTACACGCCCGTTACCGTGGCCGTGGCCAACCGAACCTATTTCGAGATAAGGCTTGAGGAATCCGCTTCGCAAATCGAATCGGTCGTCGTCACGGCCCTGGGAATCAAGAGATCCGAGAAGGCCGTGGCCTACAACGTACAACAGGTCAAAACCGAGGACCTGACGACCGTCAAGGATGCCAACTTCATCAATTCGCTGTCGGGCAAGGTGGCCGGCGTGACGATCAACGCCTCGTCGTCGGGTGTCGGCGGTGCCACGAAGGTCGTGCTGCGCGGCAACAAGTCCATTTCGCAGTCGTCGAACGCGCTGTACGTCATCGACGGTATTCCGATGTACAACTTCGGCGGCGGAGGCGGCACGGAGTTCGACTCGCGCGGAGCCACCGAGTCCATCGCCGACCTGAACCCCGAGGACATCGAGTCGATGTCGGTGCTGACGGGCGCTGCAGCCGCCGCCCTCTACGGTTCGGAGGCTGCGAACGGCGCGATCATGATCACGACGAAAAAAGGCGAAGCCGGGGCCTTGAAGGTGACGCTTTCGAGCAATACGGAGTTTCTGGACCCGTTCGTGCAACCCGAGTTCCAGAACCGCTACGGAACGGGGCTCAACGGGCAGCGCAGCGGATCGAACATCTACAGCTGGGGCGAACGGCTGAATGCTGCCTCGCGCTACGGCTACACGCCCGATGACTTCTTCGAGACGGGCCACGTCTACACGAATGCCTTTACGCTTTCGGGCGGTACGGACCGCAACCAGACCTATTTCTCGGCTGCGGCAGTCAATTCCGACGGGATCATCCCCAACAACGAATACGACCGCTATAACTTCACCTTCCGCAACACCTCCTACTTCCTGAACGACAAGCTGCGTCTGGATGCCTCGGCCAGCTACATCTACCAGCAGGACCAGAACATGACCAACCAGGGCGTCTACTCGAACCCGCTGGTCCCGGCCTACCTCTTCCCGCGGGGCGAGAACTTCGACCTCTACCGCCGTTTCGAACGTTACAACGAGGGTACGAAGCTCATGGAGCAGTTCTGGTCGTCGGACATGGAGGGCGGCGACCTGCGGATGCAGAACCCCTACTGGATCGCCTACCGCAACCTCCGCAACACGGACAAGAAGCGCTACATGCTCTCGTTCTCGGCCTCGTACGACATTCTGCCGTGGCTGAACGTCTCGGGGCGCGTCCGGATCGACAACATGAACTCGCTCTACACGCAGAAACTCTACGCCTCGTCGAATACGACCATCACCGACGGCGGCAAGAACGGCCACTACACCGAGGCCCGGGCCTACAACACGCAGACCTACGGTGACGTGATGGTCAATATCAACAAGACCTTCGGCGACGACTGGTCGCTGAACGCGAACATAGGCGCCTCGATCAACAACATCAAAACCGATGAGTTGTCGTACCGCGGCCCGATCCAGGAGAACGGACTTCCGAACGTCTTCAACGTCTTTGACCTCGACGACACGAAAAAACGTGCCGAGAAGACGGGCTGGCACGACCAGACGCAGTCTCTGTTCGCCTCGGTCGAGGTGGGTTGGCGTCAGATGCTCTACCTCACGGTGACGGGCCGCAACGACTGGGCCTCGCAACTGGCCAACTCCCCCTCCTCGTCGTTCTTCTATCCGTCGGTCGGACTGTCGTGGGTGCCGACATCCACATGGGATCTGGGTGAGGCGTTGAGCTACCTGAAGATCCGCGGCTCGATCGCCTCGGTGGGTATGCCTTTCCCGCGTCACCTGACCATCCCGACCTACGAATACGACGCCACGAACCGCGTCTGGAAGGACAAGACCCACTATCCGATCGGGGACCTGAAACCCGAGCGCACGACCACCTACGAAGTGGGTCTCGACGCACGGCTGTGGCAGCGCATCAGCCTCTCGGCTTCGTGGTATCAGGCCGACACGAAGAACCAGACCTTCGACCCCTCGCTGCCGCCTTCGTCTTCCTATACGACGATCTACCTGCAGACGGGCCACGTCCGCAATACGGGCGTCGAGTTGTCGGCCGGATATGACAACCAGTGGCGCGATTTCCGCTGGGCGACGAACTTCACCTACTCGTGGAACCGCAACGAGATCATCGAACTGGCGGCCAACGCCGTGAACCCCGTAACGGGAGAGCCGTTGAATCTCAACAAACTCGATATCAAGGGCCTGGGCAAGGCGAAATACATCCTCAAGGAGGGCGGCACGCTGGGCGACCTCTACACGACCTCCGACCTGCGCTTCAACGACAACGGATACATCGAGGTGGACAAGAACGGCAACCTGCTGCTGACGGATGAAGGGGACGACATCTACCTGGGTTCGGTCTTCCCCGACCACAACCTGGCATGGCGCAACGATTTCTCATGGAAGAGCATCAATCTCGGCGTGCTTTTTACGGCCCGCATCGGCGGCATCTGCTACTCCGCGACGCAGGCCAACATGGACCTCTACGGCGTTTCGGAGGCTTCGGCCGCAGCACGCGATGCCGGGGGCGTGTGGATCAACGGCCGCGAGCTGGTCGATGCGCAGAAGTGGTACCAGGCCATCGGTTCGCAGTCGGGCCTGCCGCAGTACTACACCTATTCGGCGACGAACATCCGTCTGCAGGAGTTGTCGCTGGGCTACACGCTGCCCGCAAAGTGGTTCCGCGACAAGATGCGCATGACCGTCTCGTTCGTCGGGCGCAACCTCTGGATGATCTACTGCAAGGCGCCGTTCGACCCCGAGGCCGTCGCCTCGACGGGCCTGAACTACCAGGGCATCGACTACTTCATGATGCCGTCGCTCCGGAGCCTGGGTTTCAACGTAAAATTCCAATTCTAAATGAACAGCAAGACCATGAAAACTACGAATCATAAGGTGCAGCGGCTGCTGCTTGCGGTCGTGCTGCTCGGTCTGGGAGCCTGCACGGGGGATTTCGAAGAGATCAACCGCAATCCCAATCAGGTCACCGAAGACCAGATGGAGGCCCTGAACTACAAAACCGGCACAAAATTCAAATCGCTGCAAAGTCTGGTCATCCCGGTCGAAGAACACATGTACCAGTTCAACGAGTCGCTTTCGGGCGGTCCGTTTGGCGGCTATATCGGCGCGACGGTCGATACGTGGCAGACGAAGTTCGAGACCTACAACCCCTCGGCCGACTGGCGCAAATGGCCCTTTGCAAATGTCATCACGGAGACCTACACACCCTACAAGGGCATCGTCGGCGGTACGGACGACGAGGTGGCCATAGCCTTCGCCAGGTTGTTGCGCGTGGCCATCATGCATCGTGTGACGGACTCCTACGGTCCGATACCCTACTCGCAGCTCGAGAGCAACGAGTCGGTCTATGTAGCCTACGACTCGCAGGAGGCGGTCTACACGAAGATGTTCGAGGAGCTGGATGAAGCCATCGAGATCCTGGGCCGCAACACGACGCTTCCGGCCGAGGCATGGAGCCGCTACGACGCCGTCTACTACGGCAATATCGCTCAGTGGCTCAAGTATGCCAACTCGCTGAAACTGCGCATGGCCATGCGGCTCTCCTACGTCAAGCCCGAACTGGCGAAGGCGAAGGCCGCCGAAGCCATTGCCGGGGGCGTCATTA
>ULND01000459.1_pt1 | contig 28020 bp, 24 predicted proteins | sample 1951821 | NCBI WGS metagenome assembly ULND01 (sample SAMEA4835567, study PRJEB28245) | human gut metagenome | biome: gut microbiome; material: fecal sample | place: Denmark | collected 2008 | reverse complement strand
GCTTATAAAAAAGATTAAATTATAGTGTTGCGGAATTAAGGTAATTTTATCATGATTATGAAATGCGAAATAGAGTCATCAAATGGAATTATGTATTTGAAGGGAATAGATGGAGATAAACAATTGGAAATAGCTGACTACATTGAACTCCATGAAAGTTCCTTGTTTATGGTAAGTTTGATTCTTGATAAAAAAGAATATTTTTATGGGGGAAAGAATCATATAAAATACACTAAATTATGGGGATGTATCGATACCATGATGAATATTGTTGTCCCATTTATTTATCAGCATATGCAGATAGAATTCAATTATATTAGAGCTGATAAAGAAGTAGGATATAATATATTTTTTGAAAGCCCTGAATATGCTTCCTATTATTTTAATCAGTATGGAGTCCCTGTTATTTATTCAACCAAAAAAGAAATGCCAGGATGGGATTGGGTTAGAGATTCAGATTATAAATGTATTTCGATTGCTCAAAAAGAAGGGAAACAAGGGGTCGTGCGCAATGACGGTAGTGTTTTCGTTGAACCCATATATAAGAAGGTAGAGATAAATTTCTCTAATCCTGAGATAATTGTCACTTCTGATAATAATATTCGAACTAGTATTGTTTATAGAAAGGATGAAAAAGCATGGAGATTCTTGCCGATTGGGCATCGCTATATATATTTCTCTTATGATTTATATGTATTAGTAAATCGGAATGATTTAAAATATGCTGTGGATAAACAGTTTAATATAGTTGTACTCCCATATTTTGACTCTATTAAAGTAGATTCTCATTACATCGTGGTAAAAAGAAATGGACAATGTGGAATTCTCAGTAGGAACAAAACTATATTTGTTAATGGTATAAGGAATCCAATATATGCACCTATCACAAAAATTGAATTTGATGATATCAAGATTCTGGGTAATAGAGCCATAGTAGTCAAAAATGCTCTCCAAGGAATTATAAATTTGGAAAACGGGGATATCCTTTGTCTTCCATGTATTCCTATAGAGTATCCAATACTCCCATACACTCTCAATGACAATGCTATCGCTTTTAAAACGACAAAACATCAATATGGTTATTTCGATTTAGAAGGGCATCTACTATTTGAAATTAAAATAGAGGATGATAAGATTAATGAGACTTCCATTAGGGCATTTAAGAATGGGAAAGTTTATCTTTTTAGTAACAAATATCAATATGTGTTCAATAAAGATGGTTCCTATGAAAGGACACGTATCGTACAGCGTTATTGGGGTGAAACCTATCATAACTATGATGCAGAACGTTGGGATGCACTAACAGATGGAATGGAAGGCGATTACCCTGGTTCTGGTGTTGACTACGATTTATTAGGATTTTAATAACGGAAACAAATGTTTGCAAAAGGATATACAAATATTAGGGCGATGATAGAAACCCAATATGGGATTTTATCACAAATGATAATGGATATAGCTTACAGATACCAGACGCAATTAAAACAAACAGAGGAAGAAGCTGATCGATTGGCGCGAGATAATTCCGATGGAGATTATGAGGTCTATCATACAATCTTGAATAGTTTTAATGATGTTGAGGAAAGGTCGTATTGTTTGATGACGGAAAGCAGAAAGATCCTGTTTTGCGCGATTTTTTCTTACTATGAGACAATGCTCAACGAATTTGTTCTGTATTATAAAATTGCAAATAATGCCACCCTGCCATCACAAATACTTGATTCAATTCTTAAAGCATATAAGACAAAGTACGGAGAAGAGATAACTTGTATAGAAGAAAATGTGGAGTATGCCAACTCTTTTTATAGGTTACTACGTAATCTCTATATGCATGGTTCCCTATCGAAAGAAAAGGATAGATGTACGCTATTCAATTATGCTGGAGTTACCCATGGTTTAAAGGCTGTCGGTATCGATACAATTGTTATCACAGATAATGCATTCTTATATAAAGCACTTGATTGTTTTAAGACGATTCTCGTTTGTGTAGATGATGCTTTTACGCAACAATTATCAGAAGAACAAAAGCAATTGATGAGGGCTAAGGATATTATACGAGAAGCGATTAATAACTATCCTCCTGAAATGCCTGGGCTAGAGGATGAATATCCTCCTTTTTGTTCGATTAGGATACACAGATTACTATGTGAGGCAGAATCCTTACTACTTAACGTAGCCAAGAAAGGTAATGCAGAAGCTCAAATGTTATTAGCAGATTTGTATATATCTGCTTTTGAGACCCCACAGAAAAAGAAAGGATTTTTCTGGCTAAAGAAGGCTGTTGCACAGAATTATTTACCAGCAATCCAAATGCTTAGAGAAGTGAACCATTGACAACCTTTGTCAACCCTGTCCACGATATAATACTGCCTATCAGCTTCAAATCTGTCCTTCATTGTAACCACTCGTAAACCCTTGTCAACTACGTTTACGATATGACAAAATAAAAGCTCCGCAAATTCTCCACGGTAGAAATACGCTGCAAAAATATGTGGAAAATCGGGAACTGCCAAAAAGCACTCAGAAAGTGTTAAAAATCAAAGAGTATTGAAAATCAATACTTTATGGTTAGTTAGTCATAGTAAGTTATGGTTAGTTATAAGGCTCTAAATACAATTTTCGAATCAACAGAGATGATAATAAAGGTTTATCCTGGGATAAAGATTAATCCCAGGATGATATAAAAAGAGCGGAATGGCAGATTCCATTTCAAGTGTGGCATTGATGAAGGTGTTTGTAGCCTTGTCAATGTCCTCACTCAACTGCTTCAACTCAGGAACACGGTTTACAAGCCCATCCTCGGCTTGCTGCTCCTCAACCTCGTTTTCGACATCATTCATCATGTTGTCGAAGTCGGATCTTTCTTCTGTGTCTATGTTTATCTTGCTTTTTCTGATAGCCATATTGTCATTGATTTATCGGTGAAAACTTCTGCTGCGTGGTTTAGGCTTGCACATGGAATGAGCCATCTGTGCGCAACGGTGGGCAAACTTCCAATCATCTTCATCATCCTTCTTACCCCAACCAGAAGAAGGTGCAGAGCCACCACCGCCACACGACTCAGACATGGAATTAAAAGAGCAAGAGAAAACAAAAAATAGAGGATCAAATAGATTAGGAAATAATTGGGCAAAAAAGAATGAAGAGTTAATTAACTTCCAAAATTCTAAGACCAAATATGTATTACTCACATTAGCAGACAATATTCTTGATAAAACCAGCAAAGTAAACTCAGATGAACTCGTTTTCACTACAACAAGCACTGTAGCAGTTGGAAAAACAGAATTTACAAACAGAGCAGAATGGAAAATCATAAACTACAACAATATTCTAACATCCTTTCTCAACTAAATAAAAAGAAAAAGTTATGGAATAATGTAGAAAATAAGTGTTTCTACCAAAAGCTTATCAATAAATATTGTATGTTTATAGATATATTTTCTAATCATATCTCTAGTTGTCTAAAAAAAATTAGCAACAAAAAAGAATGTACAATCAATAATGACATATGTTGGAACATATTAACAAGCCATCAAGAATTTTATAAGATTCGGTGCTATGATATTTGGCAAAAACTTGTCATGTACGAATGTGCAAAATATTTAGTATCACTATTAGATAACAAGTTTACCATTGACTACAACTCCAACGACAAACATATTTGGGAAGACAAGAAGAATGTTATCCCGCAAGAAAAAGAAAAGCTATATATCGGAATAGGATTCTTTCATGGAGAAGCATTCCTTGAAGTCAAATTTCTCATGCCTAACGGTACTATTTTCTGCTTGCAACAACAAGGCAATAATAGCCTTAGCGTTGGCCTCGTTGTAAAAGGTTGCAATATTCCCAAAAGCAATAAGAAAGATTCTGAATGGAATGAGGAGGTTATAAAAACAATTGGGAATAAATTTCCTAAAGGTATGGATTTTCAAAAGAAAAAATACTATTCATTCCAAGGAGAAAAATGCTCATTCTTCTATTATCATATCCAAGAAGAAGAAGTCGAATTACAAGGAATTGAGAACAAGAAAACAAACGAGAAATATCTATCCATTAAGAAGACCTTGCATATGATGAAAGACTTAATGGATAAAGCTACAGAAACAAGCAACTAGTTTTTGAAATTTTACTTTCATATTACTATATTATAAAGTTACAGAACTTTCATATGTAGTTCAAGAACGGGCTAGGAGCTTCTGCCCTTTCAGGGCGTGTGGAGTTTACTTGCGAAAGTTCTATAAAACATAAAAAAATAGAGCGTTATTATAAACCTCAAATCCGCAACCTATTGGGTTTCGTGGGATTTTGCTTGTAAAACGACAAAAATTCATTTTTTGTACATATTTCTTGTATAACAGAAATGTCGCAGACACAAAATTCCCTTACCCCATAAAGCGACTTGAGGTAATACGCTGGTTTAACCAGAAAAGCATGGCCTTTAACCAAAGTCTGTCTTGAACAGGTTGGCATAAGCGTTGTTATCTGAGTAAATGTTCAATACAGGCCTGCGTGATGTCTTAATCCATTTTGCTGGAACAGAGAGCGTAGAATCTCGCTATATTGATAACCAAACATAGTGCATCTCAATCCCAAGGTGGAATCTATGGTTTGAACTAAAAGAGCATCAAATTGCTCCATAATCGAAAAAAATCCCCAAAAAGGAGTGAGTTTCTCAGATTTTATTTGTAGTTTTGCCATGTCATTCAGAATTTTGTTTGTTTTTATTTTGCAACACTAAGATAAGTGAAATTTCTGACATGGCAAAATCCTGAGCAACTTTTTGTTGCTCAGGTGCTTATAAAAAAGATTAAATTATAGTGTTGCGGAAATAAGGATTTAGAAAATTGATATGATTGAGATTAGACATATTGAAGAGAAGGACCAGCAACAGTTGGCTCATGTCATCCGTTCTGTTTTTGAGGAATATGGCGCTCCGCTGGTCAACACCGTGTATGATGACCCAAGGACGGAGCATATCTTTGATGCAATGGCTGGGAAGAATGCCGGCTATTTGGTTGTAGCTGATGACGGGGGCGTTCAGGGAGGCTGCGGCTATTATCCCACGGAGGGATTGCCGGATGGATATGCAGAACTGGTAAAGTTCTACCTGTCTCCTTTAGTTCGTGGTCAAGGCAATGGATCTGTTTTGTTCTCGCAGGCCATTGAAGGAGCCCGAAGGGCTGGTTATAGTCATCTGTATATTGAGTCATTCCCACAATTCTCAGATGCAGTAGCCATGTATGAGCGTCATGGCTTCAGGCATATTCCTCAGCGCCTTGGTGACTCGGGACATACCGCCACCACCATTTTTATGGTAAAGGAGTTGTAGAGCAAAGCCTGTGAATATAGACTCTTTAAATGACAACTGCAAAATAGAAACTCCAGAGAGAAATCGAATTTCCTCCGAACATGAGCCACCACAAAGATATACGCACATCAGAGAACGTAGAATCTCACTATATTGATAACCAAACAATGTGCATCTCAATCCCAAGGTGGAATCTATGGTTTGAGCTAAAAGAGCATCAAATTGCTCCATAATAGAAAAAATTCCTCCAAAAGGAGTGAGTTTCTCAGATTTTATTTGTATTTTTGCCATGTCATTCAGAGTTTTATTTGTTTTAAAAAGCAACACTAAAATAAGTGAAATTTCTGACATGCCAAAATCCAGAGCAACTTATTGTTGCTCTGGTGCTTATAAAAATATTAAATTATAGTGTTGCGGAAATAAGGTTTTCTTAAAACAGACTGACAATGAATGAAGATAAAGATGAAATAGAATTCAGCTACGAAGTCTTCGACCGACAGCTCGACAACTTCTGCCGAATGCTCAGCATTCTGGTAGATGCATGGGAAGATTACAGTCCGCAGGAACTTACCTTCGATATCCGTTCGCTCTGCACCAAAGCCACCCGGCTCTGTTATATGGCAGAGAAAGATATGGTGCTGCAACACAACGACATAGCCAAGCAGCGAAAGGAGCAGAACGAAACCCATGAAGTAAGCATCAGCATCATCGTAATGCAGAAGTTTACACCCCTGATGGCGCATATCATGGAAGACATGAAAAAGGGAAAACAGATAGAAGGAAAACGGATGAAAGTGGCGCCGCTGGATATGACCCGCATCCTGCCGAAACTCAACGAATTTTTTGAAACCGATGAACTGGGCAAAGGAAGTACTATCGATGTAAACGAAGTAACCAAACTCCAGAAAGAACTGTTACGCCAGGTAAAACCCACTCATATCCCCGGCGTAAAACCCGTAGAGCGTCTCTGGAATCTCTTCCAGCTATACAGCATGGCCTGTTATCTGATGCTCCACTTCCGCCAGCTGAGCCATTTCACCAACCTCGCCATGAGCGAAGAGCAGACCACCCGCCTCTTCGAAATGTCGCTACAGGAATATCAGGAAGAACCAAAGGGCATCAGCGACATAGACCGATACTTTACAACCCTGGAATATGATAACAACGGAAAGCAGCTCTCCGTCAGCCAATTGCTGGAAGTAAGAAAAACGCTAAAAGACGAGGTACCGGAAAATCTGCGCCTCGATTTTATGAAATATATAAGAGACACCCAACTGCTGGGCGCCCAGCTTGCCCACGTCAATTTTACAGCACAAGAATATCTCAAACTGGTATCAGCCACCGTAAAATGGCACATCATCGAGCAGGAAATCTACGATTTGGAACATCCCGAAGGCATTCCGGAAACCCTTCCCAACGAGGTTTTCTACAAAGTAAAAGACGGCAAATACATCGACATGCAGAATCTGAAGGCTCAGATAGCCAAGATGTTGAAATTTGTTACCCGCAAGAACCATTGGTTCTGCGTATGGTGTGTATTGAATCACAACTGCATGCTTCAGGACAACCAGAACTTCGAAGCCTTTGCCACCCAGATGATGACTCCCGAATGGTTTGGCGACATCGACGATTATCTCCATTTCTCGGGCGACAATCTCCGCGACTACCGCCGTTATTTCTCAGAGATAGATTATCCGCAATGGGAGGAAAAGAAGTTTAAGGAAATCAAGGACCTTTACAACATGACGAAATGGTCAGACAAACTCCTCAGCAAGTTCCAGCATCTCTGCATCACGATGAATGGTGTGTTTGATAAGAAAAGCCTCTGATTACGGCTTGTTTTATGCATAAAAAACAGCTTTTAAATACCTGATTTACAAAATAATATTAAAAGTTCACAAGTTTGTGGTCCACAACCTTGTGAACTTTCATTTTTATCCGAATATTGCAGACACGGAATATAATGGATAATTGGCAAGCCAATCCTGCTCTCTATAAGGTGACATGGATAGGCGCATACCTTTCAATCCCTGATTGCGCTCTACAAACACCCTCAAACTCTTAGCCTGCAAATTCTCCTCAGCCTTTACTTCTATCGGAATGATTCTTTCTTCATCCTGCACTAGAAAATCTATTTCACCACGTGAATTTTCTGCCGACCAATAATAGATAGACAAAGAAGATTTCTCCTTAAGCTGCTGCAGGACATACTGCTCTGTCAGCGCCCCCTTAAAATCTGAAAACAGCACATTTCCTTCCAGCAAGCTTTGGGCAGGAATATTGCTCATGGCTCCCATCAGTCCCACATCAGACAGGAATAACTTGAAAGCAGAAAAATCCTCGTATGCAGCCAATGGCAACAGGGCTTTCTTACAACGATTTACCTTATAGATCAACCCTGCATCTTTCAGCCATTCGATAGCGAGCTCAAAATCCTTTGCTCTGGCTCCTTCCTTTACGGCACCATAGATGAATTTCTTGTTTTCCTTGGCAAGCTGTGATGGGATGGATTTCCATACCATTCGGATACGTGGAACTTCTATGGCCGGAGCATGTTTGGAAAAATCACGCTCATACGCTTCAAGGATTCCTTTTTGAATGCTTCTGACTTCAGACAGATTTCCCTCGCTGGCAAAAGACTGTACTACAGCCGGCATTCCCCCGACCAGATAATACTGTCGCAGGCATTCCTCAAATTTATTCCGGAACATGGTTATCATATTCCAATCCTTTGACATCAGCAGTTCTACCATACGGCTTTCACCGATTGCATCTAGAAATTCAAAGAATGTGAGGGGATATAAATGCATGAAATCTACCTTACCTACAGGAAAAGAGTCATTCTGATGCATCGCAATTCCGAGCAATGAACCTGCAGCTACGACATGATATTGAGGTGCTTTTTCTGCAAAATACTTTAATGCGGTGATACCCCTGGGTGCTTCTTGTATCTCATCAAGGATAATAAGCGTATTTTCATCAATAGAAACTCCTGTACTCCATTGTATGCTATTGATAATACGGGGAATATCAAAGTCATGTGCAAAAACTTCCCGGAGCATTTCATTGTCTTCGAAGTTTACATACGCACTACGGGTATAGGCCTCTTTGGCAAATTCCTGCATCAGCCAGGTTTTGCCAACCTGGCGGGCTCCAAGCATAATCAACGGCTTTCGGTCGTTGCTTGCTTTCCATTGATATAGGTATTTGATGGCATTTCTCTTCATAACTATCTGATTATTTGATATTTCTGAATGCAAAGATACATTTTTTATCTCAAAGAGCACAAAAAGTCGTCCTTAAAAATGTATAAAACCACAAAAAGTCGTCCTTAAAAGTGTGGAAAATCACAAAAAGTCGTCCTTAAAAGTGTATTTGTATCATACATCTAACAAAATCAAAGCGGACAAACTGGAGAATTACTTCTTTCTGATTGAAGCAGAACAAACATAGCGACACCGTACAGAAACAGATTACGATGAACGATTTGTTTAAAAGAAAGTCTCCCGACAGGTGTCAATAGAAAGTCTCCCGACAGGCGTCCCGGCGGATTTGAAATCGCCGAACGCCTAACGAGATAATCTGCGCTAATGTGCTTTTTTCATACCGTTAGCGCAGATTATCCGCGAATAATTTGCGCTAATGGGGATTTTTTTATATCTTTGCGCAGAAAATAAGCTGCACTCGCAATTTGAAAGCAAGCTTTCATTGCGCTCGCTTGCATTATTCTTTGCAAAAAGAAAATAACGAAAGATATGGAACAGAAACTGATAGGAAGAGAAGCAGAACTCAAACTGCTCAATGAATATATAAACTCCGATAAATCAGAGTTTATCGCCGTCTATGGAAGACGACGTGTAGGCAAGACTTTTCTCATCAGAAAAGCCGTAGAGGACCATTTTGCCTTCTTCATGACAGGAATGAACGGAGTTGCCAAAGGCGAACAGCTTGTCAACTTCAGCATTTCCCTACAAAAATATACCCACTCCACCACTCTGCAGACATTCAAGAGCTGGCTGCTGGCATTCTATGCCCTGTCACAATACATAGAAACACTTCCGGAAGGCAAGAAAATAATATTCATCGATGAATTGCCATGGATGGATACCGCCAAATCGGGATTCATACCAGCACTGGAAAACTTCTGGAACAGCTGGGCTGTACTGCGCAACGACATCAAACTCATCGTTTGCGGATCTGCCACCTCCTGGATGATCAACAACCTGATTCGCAACCGTGGTGGCTTGCACAACCGACTGACCCATCATCTGATTGTAAAACCATTCACCCTGCACGAATGCGAAGAATACTTCAAGGCTTACCACTTCGGCTACAGCCGAAAACAGATAGCAGAATGCTATATGGTTATGGGAGGAATACCTTATTATCTGTCTATGATGGATAAATCGAAAAGTCTGGCACAGAACATCGACCAGCTGTTTTTCGCAGACAATGCAGAACTGAAAGATGAGTTCAACGACTTATACAGAGCTTTGTTTAAGAAATCAGCCGACCATATCGCCGTGGTTACTGCCCTTGCTACCAAAGGAATGGGTATGACCCGACAGGAACTGATCAAGGCATCGGGAGGAAAAGATAATGGAGCTTTCTCTACAGTACTGGAAGAATTGGAACAATGCGGATTCATCCGTCTGTATGAACCATTCAGCACTACCAACAAGATGACTTCCGACATTCGCCAAAAGCGAAACACCTTATTCCAGTTAGTAGATTTCTATACGCTCTTCTACTTCCGTTTTATCAAGCACAACAAGTACCAGGATTCCAGTTTCTGGTCATCCTCCCAAAACAGTCAGCTATACCATACTTGGGCTGGCTTGTCTTTCGAGATGCTTTGTCTAAACCATATAGACAAAATCAAGCATGCCCTGGGAATTTCGGGAGTACAGACCTTGGTTTGCTCATGGCGAAGCAGCAATACAGAAAAGGGAACTCAAATAGACTTGCTGATAGACCGGAAAGATGAAACCATCAATATCTGTGAGATGAAATTCTACAAGAGCGAATTCGAAATCAGCAAGGAATATGAGGAGAAGTTGCTGGAGAAACTGCGTATCTTCACAGAAGAGACAAAGACTTCCAAATCGCTTCTCCTCACATTGATTACTTCTTTCGGATTGAAGCAGAACAAACATAGCGACATCGTACAGAAACAGATTACGATGGATGAATTGTTTATTTAATTGGCAAGCCAATTATATTGAATATTTTTATTAACAGAATTTTCGAATGTGGTGAAGAGTGGGTGAAGAGTGGCTAAGAACTCTTCACCACGCCAAATACCTTGTTTATAGGCATTTACAAAGGAAAGGTGAAGAGTGAAGAGTTTTTGGCACAGGGACTCCTCACCGACCGCTATCTCAACAGAATACCGGCAGACAGCCGTATGACAAAAGAGCATTAAATTCATAAAAAACTTGCATTTTATTTTGTTATGTGCCAAAATAAATGTAATTTTGCACCTTGAATAGGGTTATACCTTATTATATTTAAGAAAAGAAACATAATTATTAGATAAAACAATGGAATACAACTTCAGAGAAATCGAGAAGAAATGGCACCAGAAATGGGTCGAGAACAAGACCTACAAGGTGACTGAGGATGAAAACAAGAAGAAATTCTATGTGCTCAACATGTTCCCTTATCCATCAGGAGCTGGTTTGCACGTAGGTCACCCACTTGGTTATATCGCTAGCGATATCTATGCACGCTACAAGCGTTTGAACGGATTTAACGTACTGAACCCTATGGGTTACGATGCGTACGGATTGCCTGCTGAACAGTATGCTATCCAGACTGGTCAGCACCCAGAGGTAACTACCGTAGCCAACATCAACCGCTATCGTGAGCAGCTCGACAAAATCGGCTTCTCTTTCGACTGGGACCGCGAGGTTCGTACCTGCGACCCTAAGTATTACCATTGGACTCAGTGGGCTTTCCAGAAGATGTTCAACTCATTTTTCTGCAACAGCTGCCAGAAGGCTCAGCCTATCGAGAAGCTCATCAAGCGCTTCGAGGAGAAGGGTTCTGCTGACTTGAACGTAGCTCAGAACGAGCAGATTGACTTCACAGCCGAGGAGTGGAACAGCTACGACGACGTGAAGAAGCAGCAGATTCTGATGAACTACCGCATCGCTTACCTCGGTGAAACGATGGTAAACTGGTGCCCAGGCTTGGGTACTGTGCTTGCCAACGACGAGGTAGTAAACGGCGTAAGTGAGCGTGGCGGTTATCCTGTCATCCAGAAAAAGATGCAGCAGTGGTGCCTGAGAACATCTGCTTACTCTCAGCGTCTGCTCGATGGTTTGGAGACCATCCAGTGGAGCGACAGTATCAAGGAAACCCAGAAGAACTGGATTGGCCGTTCTGAGGGTACAGAGGTAGTATTCTCTGTAAAGGACAGCGACGTGAAGTTTACCATCTTCACCACCCGTGCCGATACTATGTTTGGTGTAACCTTCATGGTTCTGGCTCCAGAGAGCGAATATGTTCAGCAGGTAACTACTGCTGAGCAGAAAGAAGAGGTGGAGAAATATCTCGACTACGTGAAGAAGCGTACCGAGTTGGACCGTATGGCTAACCATAGTGTAACTGGTGTATTCTCAGGAAGTTATGCCATCAATCCATTCACTGGCGAGGCAATCCCAGTATGGATTTCAGAATATGTATTGGCAGGATATGGTACAGGTGCCATCATGGCTGTGCCAGCTCACGATAGCCGTGACTACGCCTTCGCCAAGCACTTCAACCTGCCTATCATTCCTCTTATCGAGGGTGCTGATGTTTCAGAGGAGAGCTTCGATGCCAAGGAAGGCATCGTAACCAACTCACCTGTAGCAGGCAAGAGCAGCATGGACGGTTTCTCTCTGAACGGACTCACCGTGAAGGAGGCTATCGCAGCTACCAAGAAGTTTGTTACCGAGAAGGGCATCGGCCGAGTAAAGGTAAACTATCGTCTCCGCGACGCCATCTTCTCACGCCAGCGCTACTGGGGTGAGCCATTCCCAGTATATTACAAGGACGGAATGCCACAGATGGTTCCTGAGGAGTGCCTGCCACTCGAATTGCCTGAGATTGAGACCTATAAGCCAACAGAAACTGGCGAGCCACCATTGGGCAGAGCCAAGAAGTGGGCTTGGGATGCCGAGAAGAAAGAGGTGGTTGACAAGAGCCTCGTAGATAACAAGACCGTATTCCCACTGGAACTCAACACCATGCCAGGTTTCGCAGGTTCATCTGCTTACTACCTGCGCTACATGGATCCTCACAACGATGAGGCACTCGTAAGCAAGGAGGCTGATGAGTACTGGCAGAACGTAGACCTCTACGTAGGTGGTTGCGAACATGCTACCGGTCACTTGATTTACTCTCGTTTCTGGAACAAGTTCCTGTTCGACCTCGGCGTAAGCTGCAAGGAAGAGCCATTCCAGAAGCTGGTGAACCAGGGTATGATTCAGGGCCGCTCTAACTTCGTTTACCGCATCAACAGCGATGACCACGACAAGGCTCCTGTATTCGTAAGCTTGAATCTGAAGAAGGATTACGACGTAACTCCTATCCACGTAGATGTAAACATCGTAAGCAACGATGTTTTGGATATCGAGGCATTCAAGGCTTGGCGCCCTGAGTATCAGAACGCTGAGTTCATTCTGGAGGATGGCAAGTACATCTGCGGATGGGCCATCGAGAAGATGTCTAAGAGCATGTTCAACGTGGTGAATCCAGATATGATTGTCGAGAAGTATGGTGCTGATACCCTGCGTCTCTACGAAATGTTCCTGGGTCCTGTAGAGGCAAGCAAGCCTTGGGATACCAATGGTATCGACGGTTGCCACCGCTTCCTGAAGAAGTTCTGGGGTCTGTTCTACGAGAACCGCACCGACAACTTCCTTCCTTCAGCCGACGAGGCAGCGAAGCCAGAGAGCCTGAAGAGCGTTCACAAGCTCATCAAGAAGGTAAGTGAGGATATCGAGAAGTTCTCTTACAACACATCTATCTCAGCCTTCATGATTGCCGTGAACGAACTCGGTCAGCAGAAGTGCCGCAACAAAGAACTGCTCACAGACCTCGTGATCCTCATCGCTCCATTCGCTCCACACATCGCAGAAGAGTTGTGGGCAGCACTTGGCGAGCAGGGCAGCGTTTGCGATGCAGCATGGCCAAAGTATGATGAGCAGTATCTGAAGGAGAACGATATGCAGCTCACCATTTCCTTCAATGGTAAAGCTCGTTTCCAGATGACTTTCCCTGTGGATACTCCTAACGAGGAAATCCAGAAGCAGGTATTGGCAGACGAGAAGAGCCAGAAGTACTTGGAAGGATTCAACGTGTTGAAGGTGATCATCGTACCAAAGAAGATCGTCAACGTTGTGTTGAAAAAGTAATTATTGATAATATACAGAAGGTCGTCTCATCTAAAAATGGGCGACCTTCTGTGCTTTAAAAATACGAGGAAAATATTATGCAAATAGCAATCAGTCAAACAATTAAGAATGAGTGCAAGGATTATTTCTACATCACCCTTGGACTCTTGCTTTACACATTTGGATGGACCATTTTTCTGCTTCCATACCAGATAGTAACGGGTGGCGTAACGGGTATCGCAGCCGTGATTTACTACGGCACGGGGATACCGATCTATTTGTCTTATTTTCTCATCAATGCAGCCTTGCTGCTTGCAGCGCTGAAGATTCTGGGATTCAAGTTCATGGTGAAGACCATCTATGCCATCATCATGCTCTCCCTATTCCTGGCTCTGGCGCAAGACTGGATGATAGGTGAAGATGGCAAGATGGTGCAGATATTGGGAGAGGGACAGGACTTCATGTCGCTCATCATCGGCTGTCTGTTTACGGGTTTATCACTCGCCATCGTCTTTCTGCATAATGGAAGTACAGGTGGAACGGATATCATTGCTGCCATCGTCAACAAATATCACAACATCTCGCTGGGCCGTGTGCTTATCTTCGTGGATCTCCTCATCGTGGGCAGTTCATTCTTCGTCTTCAATGCAAAACCAGAGTTTACCACGATAGACGCTGTTAGAAAGGTAGTATTCGGTCTCTGTACGATGGTGATAGAAAACCTGGTACTCGACTATGTGATGAATGCCAAGCGAGAAAGTGTGCAGTTTATGATATTCAGCAAGAAATATCAGGAGATAGCCAATGCCATCGGTATGCAGATGGATCATGGCGTAACCATTCTCGATGGCCACGGCTGGTACACGGGCAACGAGATGAAGGTGCTCTGTATCCTAGCAAAGAAGAACGAGAGCGTCACCATCTTCCGTATCGTCAAGATCATCGACCCAAATGCCTTTGTAAGTCAGAGTTCCGTAATCGGTGTGTATGGCGAGGGATTTGATGAGATGAAGGTGAAAATCAAAGATAAAGACATTAAAACAATTAAAAGTTAAAAGTTTATAGCGGCTTCGCCGTATAGCAAGAAGCACTATTGCAAGAATGCCCTATAAACTATTAACTATAAATTATAAACTTATGAAAAGGATAGTTTTTGCAACAAATAACCAGCATAAACTCCAGGAGATTCGCGACATCCTGGGCAGCGGCTACGAGGTAGTATCGCTGAAGGAGATAGGATGCGATGTGGATATTCCTGAAACAGGCAACACATTGGAAGAGAATGCCTTGCAGAAGGCGCAGTATGTTTATGACCATTACCACGTAAGTTGCTTTGCCGATGATACCGGTCTGGAGGTAGAGGCACTTGATGGTGCCCCTGGCGTTCACAGTGCCCGCTATGCCGAGGGTACCGACCACGACAGTGAGGCTAACATGGCTAAGCTGTTGAGAGAACTGGATGGCAAAGAAAACCGCCAGGCCCGCTTCCGCACTGTTATCTGCTACATCGAGAAGCAGGATGTATGTCCTTGCGGCTGCACCAGCATCAAGAAAATTCACCAGTTCGAGGGTATCGTAAACGGCCATATCGCCACCGAGAAGCATGGTACCGAAGGCTTCGGCTACGACCCAATCTTCGTTCCTGAAGGATATGACCAGAGTTTTGCTGAGCTGGGTGAGGAAATCAAGAACGGCATCAGCCACAGAGCCAGAGCCGTGGCTAAATTGGTAGAGTATTTGAAAAAGAAATAAGATTTATTCTTGTTCAATACAGAATAGAATAACATTATAACAAAGAAAAGGCATCATGATCAGGACACTCAATTCCCTGCGATTCATTCTTATCCTAATGATTGTGATTTCGCATTCCACCCTACCCATATCCCAAGATTTAATCAATTACTTGGGCGAGTTTCCTGTTGCCATTTTCTTTGTTATCAGTGGTTTTGTACTCTCTTTAAGTAAAGGAGAAAAACTACAGAAAGAAGTATTGGGAAACAGAAATTTTTTCCTTTCCCGTATCATCAAACTCTATCCTCTTCATATTCTGATTCTCGCCATTCTCATATTAACGGATTGGCGATTAGGGCGTATATTACCATGGTATCAGATCCTATCCCATTCGCTGTTGATACAAACCTGGTATCCGGCACATGACTTTATGGCTCATCTCAATGCAGCTACATGGTTTATTTCTGATCTTATCTTCTTCTATCTTATATTTAAGTATTTATACGCTTGGATTATGCGACATTCCTGGTTATACTTATTAGCAACAATAAGTATATATATGGCAGTTTATATCAGTATCTCGCTCTGTGCACAAGCAGATTATTCAGCCGGCTACATTTATGCCCACCCATTATTCAGAATGATAGATTTCATGATAGGTATCCTTTTATATAAAGTATGCAGATCAGAAAAAGGTAAAAAAATAGCAGATAAGATAACAAACTCAACTTCTTTCTGGCAAGTAAACCTATCGGATATGGGAGTGGTATTGCTGTTTATCGCAATGTATTTCCTATCAATCCATTGCAATCCGAACATTCGCTGTGCCATTATTTATTGGATACCATCAGCCATAACCGTGTTCTATTTTACAGCAAGAGATCAAGGTAAAGGTTGTTTTATTAGGATATTCCATAATAAACTCTTGCTATGGCTAGGCAGCATCAGTTTTGAAATATTTCTCTGTCATAATCTCTGCTTTCGTATCATACAGAGTATATTTCATAAACGATATGGAGCAGGAAATCCACATCAAGAATTCCAATTCATCCTATCCCTCGCTTTTATTATCCTCACAGCATGGATAGCAAAGAAAGCCATCGTTTTACCCATCCAGCATCAACTTCAAAAATATCTATAAGTATCTGTTTATAAAAACAATAAATATATGAAAAAGATCAATCAATTTAGCATCTTATTAATAGCTTGCTTAACAGCAAGTATGACGTCTTATGCACAATTCAAAATCAATGGTAAGTCTGTTGTATATGATAAATTATCCAATAGCTATATGACTAGTATTCCAGAAGAAACGTTTGGAAAGGATTATACTGCCATCATCACACTGGATACAGACTCAGCATGGAATAATCTGAGTATAGAGAATACAAAAATAGAAAACACTTTTGTATTCAAAGAGATAGAAGGTAACAAGGAATATACCCTGAAAGCAAAAAAAGGACAACAAGATATTAATACTAAAATTACCTTTACATTCTTGCCTATTATCGACTTAAAGGGAACATTTGATTATAACTATTCAAATGGAAAACTCTCTTTGTTAGCCCCAGAAGAAACTGAACCTGTAACAACATTTCTCAAGGCCAAATGGAGAGGAGGCTCTACCAATACTGCTGATAAACATAAGAGAAACTATAAAATTAAAACCCTTAATGAAAAGGGGAAAAAACAGGAAATTTCTTTATTAGGAATGCGAGAAGATAACAACTGGATATTAGACGCAGGACAAGTGGATTTGTTTCGCTTAAGAAATCGTATCGCTACTGAAATTTGGAATGAGTTTGCCAGTAAACCATACTATACATCAAAAGAACCAAAAGCCAAGAGTGGAGTAGCAGGAAAAGTTGTAGAAGTAATTCTTAACAACGAATACCGAGGAATTTATTCATTGACAGAAACAATGGATAGAAAGGAACTTAAGTTAAAGAAATATGATGATATCAATCAGGAGTTTCATGGTCAGCTATGGAAGGTAAGCAGTTGGGATAAAGCGCAATTTTGGAATATAGATAAAGACTATGACAATACAAAAGAAACTTGGCATGCTTTCGAAACTAAATATCCAGATTTTGAAGATGTCAATCCTACTGATTATACTCATCTTTATAATGCTATCAACTTTGTAGCAAACAGCAATGACGAAATATTTAAGAAAGAAGTGTCAGAATACTTTGATATTCCAGTACTCATTGATTATCAGATATTTCTTGAGGTTCTTAAGCCTATAGACAATTGTGGAAAAAATATGTACTGGGGGATATATGATGTAGCGAGAGACAAAAAGTTAACACTTGCCATCTGGGACTTAGATGCTAGTGTTGGACAAGATTGGCATTGCTCTACCCCACTCCATCCTGACTATGTTTCACCTGATACTGAACTAGGAATAAAAGAAGCTTTCAACTTATATACAAGGCTTTCCACACTAAATGTGGATAATTATAACCAAAAAGTAGCTGACAGATACCACGAATTAAGAAAAACTTATTTCAGCGAGGAAAATCTTATAGCCAAATATCAGAATCATTATGATATGTTGGCAAAATGTGGTGCTGCCAACAGAGAAGAGAGAAAATGGTCAGAAGATTCAGACATAGGAGGTTATCCGCTTAATTTTAAAAAAGAAATAGAATATATCAAAAATTGGATTATCCAAAGACTCAATTATCTTGATACAACTCAATTTCCGAGTACAAATGGAATTCAAAAAGTCCTATCTTTCAAAAAAACAAAGAGCACAGAAACCTATAATATGCTAGGTTTGAAGGTAAATACTTCGTATAAAGGGATAAAAATTATTAATGGAAAGAAATATTATATTTCACAATAAATAGTTATATTTGCAGTTAATATAGTATTAGGCTTTAAAATAACAGAAAATGAAGACAATAACATTATTAATTACAATACTATTCATGACACTTCCCTTATCGGCCATAGATAAGGGAAGTTGGGAAATATACACCAGTTATAACGATATAACAGAAATCGAACCAGCAGGAAACCAAGTGTTTGCCTTAGCGTCTAACGGACTTTTCTCTTATCATATAAAAAATGGTTCAGTTACTACATACGACAAAGCAAACACTCTTTCTGACTTTGATATTAATCATATTGCTTGGAATAAAAATACAAAAAAGTTGGTAATCACATATACCAATGGAAATATTGACTTATTGGATGCCAATGGAAATATAATTAATATACCTGATTTGTATCTGAAAAGTATGACTGATAATAAACAGATAAACCATATATATATAAGTGGGACAAATGCTTATTTATCTCTCCCTTTTGGAATTATTAAATTAGATACAAAAGAAGGAAAAATACTCGATACATACAAGTTGGGCTTCAATGTTAACTATAGTTATATAGAAGACAACTGCCTTTATGCTGCTTCGAAAGAAGCTGGCTTATATAAAGGAGTTTTAAAGAATAACTTGTTAGATAACAATAATTGGGAAAAAGCCGGTAATTTCAAAGAACAAACAATGAATTCTACTAACGTCTATGATACAACTAATAAATATTGGTGGACGGTAAAAGAAGGTAAATTGACATACTATACCTTAAATACTGATAAGGAGAAAATATATCAAACGGAAGGTATTATTCCTGATGGTCCTGCATCTAACAATTTCTACCGTTTATACATTAATAAAAATAAATTATATGCAGTAGCGGGTGCTTGGTCACAAGAAAAAGACTGTAATAACATGGGAGAAGTGCATGTTTGGAATGGAGAAAAATGGGAAGAATTTGAGCAACCTTCAGATGCTTCATTAGGACATCTGTATAGAGACCTGCTCTGTCTTGACTTTGACCCATCAAAAGAAGGACATATCATGGTAGGTTCAAAGGCTGGATTATATGAATTTCAAGATGGAAAATTCATAAAGTGTTACAATAAAGACAATACAAGCGTTATTACATCACCTTTGGGTAATAATTATACTATTATTTCATCTGTAAAATATGATGCAACAGGAAAATTATGGCTTTTAAATAGCTTAGGAGATAATTCTATTCTATCGTTTGACCAAACTACACAAGAATGGAAACACTATCCTCATTCGGAAATAGGTTCTAATGACAGATATAATCTAACAGGATTAATTATCGGCAAGAATAATGGGAATATATGGTTTGTAAACAATTATTATGAAAAGAATAGACTATATAAATATAACTATAATACAGATGAATTAACAATGTATGGACCTACATTTACCAATGAGGATGGAAGAGACATTACTCCAATTTACGTACATTGTTTGGCAGAAGACAGAAATGGTAATATTTGGATAGGAACAACATCTGGTCCTCTTTATCTTTCAATGTCAGATATCAAAAATGGTAACAATATATTTACACAACATAAAGTACCTCGTAATGATAATACTAATTATGCAGACTATCTATTAGATAATAGTAATATACGTTGTATAGCAGTAGACGGAGCAAACCAGAAATGGTTCGGTACCGATAATGGAGTATATTTGGTTAGTGATGATTGCAACACACAAATCTATCATTTTGATACAGATAATTCTCCATTAATATCGAATATCGTATATAGTATTGCTGTCAATAACAATACAGGAAAGGTATATTTTGCTACAGATAAAGGACTGTGCTCTTTCAATAATGGAATTGTCGGTTCTAACTCTGAAATGATCAAAGATAATGTCTACGCATATCCAAACCCGGTGAAACCAGATTATACTGGCAAAATACACATCGTTGGTTTATCTTTCAATGCTAATATTAAAATTGTATCAACAAATGGAACTTTAATAAACGAAGGCAGAAGTGCAGGAGGCAGTTATTCCTGGGATGGTTGTGACCTAAACGGTAAGAAAGTAGCCAGCGGTATCTACATGGTAGAAACTGCGACAGAGAGTGGTGAAAAAGGAATTGTTTGTAAAATAGCTATTATTCGATAAAAGGCATACCAATGACAGAAAATAATATATTATCACGTCAAAATACTTTATGGATGCAAGGTGTATCAGCATTATTAATCATGCTGATGCACTTTGTTATGCAGTTAGAGGACTATCCTCGCTTTTTTAATATTTTTGGTAGCGTAGCTGTTGCTGTTTTCCTATTTATTTCAGGATTTGGAATTAATGAAAGCCATAAAATAAATGGCATCAATAACTTTTGGAAAAAGAGATTTCTTCGTGTAATCATCCCATGCTGGACTATCTTTTTATTTCAACTACCATTCGTTGAACATTTTAATTCAGTACAACTTCTAAAGAATTTGACTTTTTACGCTTCAGATCTCTGGTTCGTCGATTATATCATACGATGGTATCTTGTATATTGGATAAGCAGAAGATTTTTTACGAAAAATACGAAATACATTCTTTTTGTCTTTGGAATATATAATGTATTTCAGCAACAACTATATAGTGAACAAGCTTTCTCCTTTTTCTGTGGATACTTAGCATCAGAATATGTTGGGAAGCTGAACAAACTAAACAAAAAGCATGTATTGAAGTATACTTGCCTAAGCGTAATATACGGAATTATATTCCTGTTAATCAAAGAAATACCAACTATTCAGCAAATAAAGGGATCGATACTTTTTAATGTTATACTGCTTAACATTAAACTGCCGTTGGCTATGTCTATCATAGCCGCACCTTTCCTTTTTCCACTATTAAAAAAGATTGGTATATTCAATAAATTAGGTAAAATCAGTTACGAATTATATATAGTTCACTACAACTTTATGCCAGCCATCACTGGTATTATATCCATATTCATCTATTCTGCATATTCAATTATCATAAGTGTTATTTTAAGAAGAATCAATCAGTTTCTAAGTAAAAAAAGCTATTTCATTTATAGCTTAACAGGCATTCTCTATATAGGGATATGCTATACGCTCATGTGCAAATATAGTATGAGAGTTACAGAACACTATGGATACATCTGTATTGGATACGCTTTAGTTTTGGCTTTAGATATACTCTTCTTTGCAACAAAAGAAGAAGAAGAGAAAAAAATAAACAAATATTTACCCTATCTGTTTGCTGCAACAACTACAGTTCTTGTAATAGGACTATTGATAGTACAATACCATTTTGACCCTTTGACCAACAAAGTTGATCGATGGTCAGCCTTAGCTTATCCTATCCAAAATCTTTTCAATGGACAATTTCCGTATTCTGCCAAAACACATCTAGGCGGAAATGCATCACCATTTCCTATATGGCTGGTATTCCATATACCATTCTATCTATTACAGAACGTAGGATTATCAGAAATATTCACTTGCATGATATTTATCTACAGTATTAAGTTATTATCAGGTTACAAAGCAGCCATCAAGGCTACACTTTTATTGTTCCTTTCTATTAACCTTTGGTATGAAGTAGCTGTAAGAAGCGATCTCATATCAAACTTCTTTCTGCTAGCAGCTTTTATCAATATACTGCAAGTCTATCAAATTAATTTCAAACAGCACCCATGGATTCTGTCTGTGTGTGTAGGTTTATGGTTATCTACCAGACTGAGCGTAGCATTTCCTCTGTTCATTCTATTTTTTCCATACTATATAAAATTAAAAGTAAAGAAGCAGATTCTTATCCCACTTCTTATTGTGGGAGTATTTGCAATGACATTTCTACCATTAATATTATGGGATGCCAAGGAGTTATTTGGAGCTGAAAATAATCCTTTTTCCTTACAGTTTAGACAAGGTAGCCCTATTGCAACAATATTCCTTGTTACAATAGCTCTTACCATGTCACTAACCTGGAAAGGTAGTTACCAATTTCAGGTTCTATATTCTGTTATAATACTACTGCTCATCCCAATAATCTCCTATGGATATTCTATGTATATTTATGGGAATTGGACAGATATATTTAATTCAAACTACGACATAACCTATATAGATGCAGCCATTCCATTTGCAATAACAATTCTATCTCTTCCTAAACTTAAAGGCTGACGTAATAGCCTAGTTTATAGAGTTTAAATATGAAAAGAGAAGGCATATTGCTACAAAGATTCATAAGCTCCCAACCTTTACAGAGAGCATGAAACTTTCGGAAAGCGCCCAGAAGATGAAACTTTCTCAAGATATTTCTTGCATGCAATAATGGAGAGTAATCATTCAACTCTCCTTCAAATGCATGCAAAGTACGTAATGCTTCTTCTATTTTTCGAAGATAAACCAGATTTTCCTCAAACTCAGTATAGGCAACGGGATTATCAATATGGGTTACTTTTATCTTCTTTTCACTTAATGCCTTTCCCAGCAAAACATCCTCATAACCATACCCCTTAACCTGTTCATTATAAGGAACTTGTTCCAATACAGACTTATGATAAAAGAAATTGGTTGTACGAAAGGATTTATAAGGTTCAGACTTTCTCACTATATATGAATGTTTAGATTCTTCATGCTTTTCGTATCTAAAACGCAAATTCTCACGATATAATTGAACAGTAAGAGAACCACCATCCACACAAACTCCTCCACAGGCAACTTCTCCAACCCGAACACCACAACTAAGATAACGTATCAAAAAATCATTATTCACTAATATCAACCTAGCATCTATCATTAAATGCCACTCATACTTTGCCTGTCTAACTAATGAATTCCGCATCGCAGCACGACAATCATGATGTTCTGAACATATATAACGACAATTTGGCAAAAGAGTCAATGAATAATTATTTTCAATAGTTTTTTTGTTAGTACTACCATCATCAAAAACAATAATTTCATAACACAAACCAGAAACAGCTTGTGCTTGTTTATGAAGAGATTTTACCAGCGAAGTGGCTTCATCATTATAAACAGGAATAAGTATAGACAGCTCTTGTATAATCATACTATTTAAACGAAAATAATCCTGTTTTATTGCTAATAGCAAGGAGTATATGATAAGAATTATTAAATATAACAAGTATTTTTGGTAGATAAATTGAAATATCGTATTTTTGTAATATAACAAATCTCATTATATAAAAATGGAAATAGTATATGTTATAGAAGATTTTTCTATGAAAGGTGGAGCAGAACGAATTATTGCTGAAAAGGCTAATTATTTAGCCTCAAGATTTCAACATCATGTTACTATTGTTTCCATATATCATGATGAGCGTCCTATAAGCTACCATCTAGAGGAAAGCGTGGATTTCATCTCTCTTGAAATTCCGTTCACTCCCAAAAATAATTCTATTCTATTAAAAACTCTTTTTAGAATAATAACAATAGGAAAAATTATCTTTAAATTTCAAACTATTATCAATCGTATCCAACCTAAACTCATATTCTATACTATGAGTTTGGGAGCTATCTTATTACCCTTAATCAATACAAAAGCAAAAAAAGTATACGAGTCGCATTCTGCTCGTTCATTTACTCCTTATCATAAATTATTTTTTCTTATGGAAAAAGCGGCCGATCAAGTAGTTTGCTTAACTAAAGGTGACGCTAAAGAATATAAACATACAAAAAAAATAAGTATTATACCCAATTTTATCAACACACCCCATAAACTAGTGGAAAACTATGACACCAAAAGAGTAATAGCTGTTGGTAGACTAGAATATGCTAAAGGATTTGATATTCTTATAGAATGTTGGAAAAAAGTTGCCATAAAACATCCAGACTGGCAACTTCATATTTATGGAGAAGGTAGTTGTTATAAACAATTGCAGCAACAAATCAATTTTCTCAATCTAAAAGAACAAATTATACTTTGTGGCAGAACCGATAATATATGGGATATCTATCCTAATTATAGTATTCAAGTTATACCATCAAGATACGAAGGTCAACCCATAACTCTTATCGAAGGGCAAGCCTGCGGAATACCTACTGTAGCATTTGACTTTAAATATGGTGCAAAAGATATTATAACCAATGGATATAATGGTTTTTTAATACCACAAGGGGATAAAAATAAGTTTTCTGAAGCAATCATACAAATGATAAGTTCAGAAAACCTGAGACAAAAATTTGGAATCCATGCTATAAAAGTAGGAAAACAATACTATCGTGAACAGATATTTCCTAAATGGGTAAAACTTATAGAACAATTATATAACACTTATGTTTCTACATGAGTGAAATAAATAATTGTTCATACTCTTTTGCCACCTCCCGATAATCATGGAATTTCATAACGAAAGCTATGCTTTGACGCGAGAGATATGATAAATGTCCAGAAGTAAAGAAAGCCTGCTCAATGATTGCCACATTCTGAGATTCAGTATACTCAGGACTCACATTGATGATAGGGCGTAATTCTGTTTCACCAATGAACTCATAATATTCTTCCTCTCCTCCACCGATAACCACAGTACCACGTGCCATGGCTGCCAACGAATTCATGGATGGAGTATAACTGTAAAACTGATCTACCAGAACATCTGCTTCATCCAACATCCGGCAATATTCATCGTAGGCTACTCCTTCTACATATTTGAGTTCTATCTTACCAGGATATTTCTTTGCCAGAATTTCCACAAAATGAGCTATCTTTAAAGCACCTTTCAGATACTCGCGCTTGGGTTGTAAACCTACAAGCACTTTGATAACCTCACCATTCCCTTTCTGCCTGTTTTCATCTATAGCAGGAATTATCATCGGGAGAGGAATATAGTAGAGTTTTTTATGAAATTCAGAAACATCGTAACAGAGGTAATATTCATAAAGACAGGCTATCAAAGCATCAGAATGATAAGATACAGTATGCCAGCACTTATCAAACTGAGGCATGAAATGAAAAGCCATACGCTCTTTATTCTCCTCGATATTCTGTAATTTACCATTCCAAAAAGTATCAGAATAAGCTGGAATACCCTTGGCCTGTTGTCTGAACAGATGTGGGTCATCGGCAAAACAGCCTTTAATGATTCGCTTATTGGTAAACTTGAGAAACCAGAATATCAGCACGTTCCACCACCCCATCAAAGGCACAAATTGATAGTTATGTACCTGAACAATATCATTTCCACATATCTTATGAAGATTGCAGACTATTTTCCACAACACCATAAGCCCGCTCCATCTTCCATAACGCTCCATATTACGGCGCAAGTCGATGTCACGAGGAGAGTTGTGCCAATCATTGCCGTCGGACATCAGCGTTACCTGATTTCCAAATTCTACTAATCCCTTTTTGAGAGTATTATGTAGCAAACTAGACTCACCTACCAACAGAATCTTCATAACTTTATATGATACTTATTTATAATCAGCAATCTTAAGACAATTCAATATACCTATTTTCTACAATATAATCAGATTTGCGCAGTCCCATGCTTACCACCAATTTTATGGCTATTTTCTCTAGGCAGAACTTCAATGGCATCCAGCGCTTTTCTTTTTCATCACGCCAAGGACTCATCGCTTTATACTTATCAAATTCCTTTTTCCATGGATGCTTGCAGTTCTTATACCATGGTTTAGGAATACCCGTAAAATGGATGATGGCCGGATGAGCCTGAGCTTCCAATATCTGTTCATCAAATTCCCAGGAGATAAGAGAATAACGCAAATCGAACCAATACTCATTCAGTACATTATATCTGATAGGTAATACCAACTTAGAATCCTTAAACAGATAGTTAAGTACATCCTGATCATGACATTTCAACCTTTCCGCATTAGATTTCACATAATCAAAGAATTGGGAATGAACCTGCTTTTCACGCCAATATCTCAGATTGACAATTAACATACCAGCATTGAAATAACCCATAAATTGGGGATAACGCAGGCGATTATAGTGTTCAATATTATTATTATAACTATCTGGAACAGCGGCAATTGCATAGTTTTCAACAGAAGTATTCCACAATTCAACAAGTTTATCCACAACCAGAATATCGCCATCCAGATAGATAACTTTATCAATATCAGCAGGCAGAATTTCCGCAAGATACAAACGATAATAAGTAGCAAACGAAGTTCCTACATGATCTAGTTGGAAATCCAAACCTATAGGAAAATGTTCGAAGATATCATCATTAATTAGATAGAAATGGATATTTTGCTGATAACTGGCAGCTATGGCTCTGATAGGATCCAATAATGCAGCAGAATCATGATCATGCAGGAGATGTACATTGACAACTTCTCCTCTGTTGCTTTCAAACAAAGAGAGCAACATGATACCGGTCGGCATGATATATTTACTATCTGTAGAACAAACTATTTCCATTTTTATGTTTTTTGTACTACTATTAATACGTAAATTAAATCTTTTTATTATCTTTGCAGTCATAAAAAAGAATAACTTATGCAGAAAGATTTAATATCAGAGATATCTTCACCATTGGTGAGTTTCATCATTACTACAAGCAACCATCAAAAGGAATATCTTGTAGAATGCATCAATAGTATCCTTCAGCTTTCGCTCAATGCCAAAGAGAGGGAAATAATTCTCGTTGATGATGGTAGCGATGAACTGGTAGCCAGCCAGATAAAAAATTTGCTGGATAACCTGCTCTATTTAAGATTACCAGGCTTAGGCAGCAGTATGGCACGCAACTATGGCATATACTTAGCCAAAGGAAAATACATACAGTTTATAGAAGGAGATGATTATCTTCTTCAGCCAACCTATGAACATTGCCTTGACATCGTGAGATTCCATAATCCAGATATCGTTACATTCTGTTTCAGTAAGGATGATACAGGAGAACCATCTTACGAACTCCCTACCCCAATCAGCGGCACAGAATATCTCAACAACAATACCCTTTTAGGCTCAGCCTGTTCCTATATATTCCGCCGCGCCATTGTGGGTAGCCTGCTGTTCTCACCAAACATCAGTTTTGGCGAGGACGAGGAATTTACACCACAACTCTTCTTACGGGCAGAACGAATATTCAAGACTCAGACCTCACCTTATTATAATAGAGTGGATAAATACGCGCCTGGCGAATTAGAAAATAAGGATAAGATAGATATCCACATGGACAATAAACTGGAGGTGATTCTACATCTTCAGAAGTTGCTCGATACGGTTCCTGTAGCAGAGCGCCAAGCACTCAACCGCCGTATTGCCCAGCTCTCGATGGATTATCTGGTTAACAATATCCGTTTGAAGCATTCATTGATATCCTTGAATCATGCCATCAGAGAATTAAGGAAACACGGATTATATCCTCTTCCGAACAAAGAATATACCAAGAAATATATGATGTTCAGAAAGATGATAGGTACATACGTAGGACGAATTGCACTTCTCTTTCTTATCAAGAAATAAATGAATGAAGGCATAAAGATTTCTCCTATCCGGATAAGTATGCAAAGAGATAAGAGAAAATCCTATATAAACAAAAATAGAGCATTCAAATCACTTGAACGCTCTATCTTTATAATTAGATTAAATTTTCTAATATTATTTGTATAAGTAAAAGATGATGAAATGACGTTTCACAACGTCCGTTTGTTTTAATTGATGCAAAGATACGACGATTTTTGTCTATAAAGTCGTAAATTATACATTTTATGGTAGCGAAATATGATTTTTTCACCCATAAAAAACGGGGGTGTAATTTAAACTGTGTCAAGGCTTGTTCTTA
>ULND01042263.1_pt1 | contig 36757 bp, 29 predicted proteins | sample 1951821 | NCBI WGS metagenome assembly ULND01 (sample SAMEA4835567, study PRJEB28245) | human gut metagenome | biome: gut microbiome; material: fecal sample | place: Denmark | collected 2008 | reverse complement strand
AACGGAAGCCGCAAATATCTTCTCGCGAGCCTTGATCAGAGCCTCAAACGCATGGGACTTGAATATGTTGATATTTTCTATCACCACTGCCTCGATCCCGAGACTCCGCTCGAAGAGACAATGGGCGCGCTCTCGCAGGCGGTTCGCAGCGGCAAAGCTCTCTATGCGGGAGTCTCCAATTACGACGGCGAAAATCTTGAAAAGGCGTGCAGCATTCTCGAAGACCTCAAATGCCCGTTCGTGATAAATCAGAACAGGTATTCGATATTTGACAGAACAATAGAGAATAATGGTCTGAAGAGCACCGCCGCAAGGCTGAACAAGGGCATTATCGCCTTCAGTCCGCTCGCGCAAGGGTTGCTGACCGACAGATACCTAAACGGCATCCCGAGCGACAGCAGGGTTATGACTGACGGCAGATTTCTATCTGTCAACGCGATAACCGAAGAGAAACTCGAAAAAGTCCGTGCGCTTTCTGAAATTGCAAAGGAGAGAAACCAGACCCTTGCAGAAATGGCACTTGCATGGGTGCTGAAAGACGGAATTGTCAACTCCGTTCTGATAGGCGCGTCAAAGCCGTCGCAAATCCTCGATAATATAAAAGCAATCGAAAACACATCTTTTACGAGCGACGAGCTCGAACGAATAGATAAAATCAGTCTGACCTGATCTTTTCTGTAATCCCCCGTAAATGTGAATCGCACCCCGCTTGTCAAGCTGCAATGCCTGATAAACGGGGTGCGGTTTTGGTAAATGAAAGTGCTGCCTGTGACCTGAGCGGGAAAGCCCGCCAAAATTGAGGGAAGAGGTGCGGCAAAAATTCGTGGTGTGGATAAAAACTGAATAAGTTTTCTGTATATTGTCAAAAGATGTCGAGAAGATTAGATATAATCCGAAGACACGTAAAAGCTCATGAAATGCTGTCTAATTTTTGCCTCAGCAGTTCTTTCTCATTGCTGCCGTTTGTTGCAAATCTGATATAAGGTATTCCGTATTTGTCGAGAATTGAATTCTTCATCCTGTCGCGCTCGGCTTGCCTTGTACCGGATTTGTGAAATGAATATCCGTCAACTTCTATTGCGAGCAAAGGCTTTTTCGATATCTTATTAAAAATCAGAAAATCAAGATGCGTTGAGCTGTTCATCTCATACTGGCATTCCTCATCGCTCAAAAGATGCGGATTTCTTATAATCATATTTAACGGCTGGTGACAAATGACATCAAGGTCATTTCTTTCGCTTTCGCTCAGGACCTCGGTTATGAGTGCGTACATAAGATTTTCCGAATCGTATGCGGAGACCCTTTTGTGTTTCTTTAGATAGTCCTGCCTTGCCTGAGTGTACTGACTGTAGAGATAATCGAACACCGAATATAATGCGCTGTCTGTAACGGTACAGTTCTGATATTCGATGTAGTCGACAAGGTCGCGTATATTCTGCCCGTCTGTCTGCTCATTGCCAGATGTTATCAGTATGAGCCGCTTCTTGGCTCGCGATATAGCAACATTGAGAAGATATGGGTCATCTGTGAAATCCGATATCTTATCATCTACGGTTGTCATTATTATTGTATCTTTTTCGCGTCCCTGAAACTTGTGAACTGTAGTTGTTGTTATGCCATTGTCCGGGAGCTGTCTCTTTATTTCGTTAACTTGATTGTTATACGGTGCAATAATTCCTATGCTGCCGGGAACGGACTCTATTTTAGGCAATACCTCTGTTGTAAGGATATCAATTTGGCGTTGATTCATGTGTTCTCTCGAATGATTGCCGATTGAAGTTTTGATAACAGACAGAACATTAGATTCGCCGCAATCTTTCGTCATAATTAAAAGATTGCCGTTATAGAACTTTTGATTGCAAAAATTTATGATTTTCGGGTGACACCTGTAATGTTCTCGGAGGAGTGTCCTCGGAGCATTTGGGATAACTTTGCATAGCGAAGAGAGAAAACTGTTTTCTGCAAAGTTATAGCCCTGCGGGAGCTCAAAAGATTTAAAAATAGCATCGGCGATTTTTCGGTCTTCGTCAGTTATAACATTCGGCAACTGTTTTGAGTCTCCCACTATTACCGCATGTTTGGCGTTTGAGAGAGCCAACGCCCCGGTTGGGATATCAACCTGAGAGGCTTCATCCATTATTGCATAGTCAAATTTAGCCCTGGAGTATAAACTGCTTCGAGATGAAAATGTTGTGCTGAGTATCACAGGATATTCAGCTTGAAATTCGTAAGGCTTTTTCCAGAAATCATCTCCTATAAAAATTGGGCGGCTTTCATTTTTTGAATATTTAATATACAATCGGTGCTTCAGATATTGCATCGACTTTGTCTGCATATCATTCAGAAGCTGGTGTGCGTTTATATTTTTCAGAGAGTTTTCAATGGAGCTGATTCTTCTTTGCAACTCTTCTTCTTTGGCTCTGTAAAAAAGTGCATGGAGAGCCGATATTATATGCTCGGGCTTGTTTTTATAAAAATCCCACTTGCACATACCAAATCTGAATCTGCTTCTCAGCTTGAAAATCAGCGGGATTTTTTTGTCGTTGTCGGCGTATCGCTGACATATTTCCCAAAGCTTGAGAATATCGGAGGATTTAACCGTTCTGCGCATCATTATCATTGAACGATCCGGCAAATCGGTTTCTGTGATATATTGTTCAAAGTGGTATTGTTCGGTGATGATTTGGTTGAGCTCCTGTCTTGCCTCGGCGAGATTTGACTGCATCTCAAACACGTTTTGAAGCTGTTCGGAGAGCCTGCCTATTTCTTCAATGAACTCCGGCTGTTCTGCCTCGCGGAAAAACCATCCGCTGAAATCGGGATATGAATCTGTTTGGGATGTCAAGAACTTGGTTTTGTTAGAGGATCTGCCGAGTGAAGCGATAATAAATTCAAGCCCGTATTCCGAAAACTTTTCGTATATATTCTGTATCGCAGAATTGTTGTTAGACACGACCTGCACAGTTTTGCCCGAGATGATAATGTTCGCGATGATATTAAGTATCGTTTGCGTCTTTCCGGTTCCCGGAGGTCCTTCGATAACACTGAGCTTATTTTCTAACGCATTCTTTACGGCTTTGAACTGACTCGCATTGCAGCCGAACGGGAAAATAAGATGCGTCGGCTTTGCTAAAGCGGCAGTGTAAAGAGTAGGATTCAAGTAATACGCCAGCACTGATGTTTCGTCGATGAAATCTATTCCGGCATACTGAATCGGCAAAAGCTTCTCTCCGGTTTCTGCTTTCAATTTACAGAGTTCCGCCGACCTTTTAAGATAGTCAAGGACATTTTTTGCGGTCTCATCATCAAGAACAGACTTTTCTATTTGCAAATCATCTTCACTGTAATCGCGCGCGGAGCCGTTCTCAAAGCAAATGTGCCAATAACGCTGATTTATATCGGTAAAAACATAGATGGCGCGTATGCCCCAAAGCGAAATCCCGTTGTGTGATATGTGATAATTCAGCGGATCCAGAACTACTGGGTCTTTCAGCCAATGAATATTTTCTGAGTTATATGAATATGTCTTTTGATTTTTAAAGGTTACCTCATACTTTTGGGTTATGGCGTTGTATTTCAGCTCGGTAATGTCTTCGGTAATTATCCGCCCGTTGGCGACTATCATATGTTTGCTTGAGTTCACACGTTTCACCGCCTGCATTAATGTCTGTGAAACAATTATACATCAATCTTGCCTGATTTGAAATAACTTTTGTTGACAAAATGTTGACAAAATAAAGAAAAGCCTTCACGCTTGAAAACGTAAAGGCTTTTTTGGCGGACAGGGTGGGATTCGAACCCACGAGCCGCTTGCGCGACTACCTGATTTCGAGTCTTTTATGCAATTGTGACGGGGGTGCCCGTTTTGGGGTTGTTTCTGGAACCCCTGTCCCCGCCGAAACCCGCATAAAATCAGGCTTTTCCACTCCGGAAGCCTTGCAGGACGGGCTTTTTTGAAAGTGGGTTCAAATCGGCATTTTTTCAATTTTGGGGAGAAATGCGGGAAGATAGGAGAGAAAAACCGGGAGACGGCCATACACCGCAGAATAGAGCTTCAAACCGACGAAAATCTATTTTTGAGGTGTTACAAATGGATGTATTCCCCATCAACTGTGACAGCGTTCCCGATGTAATGAACAAGGAGCAATTCTTCCGGATCTGCCACATCAGCAAGTCCACGGCGCTGCACCTGCTCAAGAGCGGCAAGGTGCCCTGCGAGTGCTCCGGTAAAAAGACACGGTGCTATAAAATCCGGAAAGAGGATGTGAAGGCCTATCTGGAGGAGCGGGCGATTTTTCCCGAACTCTATTCTGCGCCGAAAGGCTGGTACGGTATGCACTATACCGCCAGACTCTCCGGAAAGTTAACGGACGATATGCTTACGGCGATCTTGCTGCGCTTCTGAATTTTATTATCAACGGCGAGATGTTTGACATTGCGGAGCAGTTTCGCGAGGAGTCGTCAGATGTAGGAAACAAGCTTGCGGTTACATATACCGAGGACTTGTACAAATCACAGGACGAGCAGGTTCTGCACGGAACATATCAGTTTGAAAATATGCTCCTCTCATTTGTAAGGGACGGCGAGACAGACAAACTGAATGCGTTTTTGACCTCCACCGCGAAAACAACGCACCTGCGGGAGGGAAAACTTGCGGAAGCGCCGCTGCGTCAGGCAAAAAATCTTTTGATAGGCGTAGCAACCATGGTCGGCAAGGTCGGCGCTATCGGCGGCGGACTCGGAGTTGAAGAGACTTATCGCCTTATCGATCTGTATATCCAAGAGTGTGAAAAGACCTCCTCAACAGAGGAAGTTAAAGTGCTGCAGTACAACATGCTTCTTGATTTCACGGACAGGGTTGCACAAGTGAAGGCCCCGCGGAATGCGTCGAAAGAGATATATGCTTGTATGCAGTATATTCAAAATCACACAAACTGTCAGATAGGAATAGATGATGTTGCGGGATTCATCGGAAAGAGCAGGACATATGTAACAAAAAAATTCAGGCAGGAAACCGGAGAAAGCATTACAGATTTCATTATAAAAAGTAAAATAAGAGACGCCAAAAGGCTTCTCAGATACTCTAACCGAAGTCTGTCGGAGATCAGCACCCATCTTTGCTTTTCAAGTCAGGCGTATTTCCAAACCGTGTTTAAAAAATCTACGGGTATGACGCCGAATGAATACAGGAATGTTCATAACGAAAAGTGATTGGAACTTGAGGAAAATCGAAATTTTAAAGGAAAAATGCGATTCTTAGCAGTTAATCAAAAATTACAGAAAATAATAAAGATGCAGTGCCGAACGCGCAGAACGGCTTCATCATCAAGCAGACGGTCGATAGGATAACCGTCTGCGATAAATAAATATATGCAAATAAAATTCAAATGCGGGGTGACATTCGCCCGGCAATATGTAGAATAAAAAGAATGAACAGCGCCTCGAAATGTCTTATACAGCATTTCGAGGCGCTGATTGCGATTTTCATTTCGGATATTTCTTCAGAAAATGGTGGAAATAATCACAACGATATGTTACAATTCCTACGAAGAGGAAAGATAAATCATAATTTTTTGCCGCCTTTTTCTTTTTATTGAAAAGATGCGTTGTTGAATACAGGAGTAATAATGTAATTTGTGCTTGAAAGAGCAGCTGATACACACAACAATGCGGTTCAGCTTTCGCTGTGCCCACTCACATCCACGTACTCTGCAATGAATATAAATTCTCAAGCATGTCTCAACACAGATTTTTAATGCTGTGTTACGGTGCAAGGCATTTCGAGCCTTTTGTGTCTTACACGCAGCAGAAAGGAACGGTCATAACAATGAAAGAAAACCAAGAAAAGAAATCAAAGCTTTCCGGATTGGGTGCCACGCTTCAGCTCGGGAATAAGCCGCTTTGGAAGGAACGCGTGTCATATTTCTTCGTGAACCTCGGAAACATCCCTATAATGACCATGGTCAATGCATACCTTTCGATTTTCTATACTGACACACTCGGTATGGACGCAAAGGTCGTCGGAACAATGTTTTTGATAGCAAGAGTTTTTGACGGAGTGAATGACCCGTTCATCGGTTATTTCATTGACAGAGCGCCAAACTCAAAGTTCGGAAAATTCAGACGGATTCTTATTGTCGGAACGATCATCTGCACCTTGAACTATGCCGTGGTATGGATGGGTCCGGCATATGTTTCGGACTCGATGAAGGTTATGGTTGCCTATATTTCATATATGCTTCTCGGTGTGACCTTCCCCGTTATGGACATTTCACTCAACAGTATGCTTCCTGTGATGACAAACGATATGGAGGAGCGAAATTTCCTTGCAATGCTAAAAAATTTTGCTTACGGTCTCGGCGGTGGACTCAACCTCATAGCTCCTATTGTTTTCGCAAAGTTCAACTCTTCCGTCAAGGGCTATAATATTATGAATCTGCTTGCTATGGGAATCATCCTTTCGTGCTCGCTCGGCGGAATCACGGGCATTCATCAGCGAGTCGAACCGCTCAAGGATGCCGGATATAAAGCAAAGGATGTTTTAAGAATCATTAAATTGAAGCCGATTATCGCTTTCTTCATCGGCGGACTCATTGTTCAGACTGGACTTGCGTTCGTTGCAACGTCGAATCCATATTATGCAACGCACGCGCTCGGCTCGATCGGAAAGCTCACGATTATGAATACGGTCGCAATTGTCGGCGGCCCCGTCTCATTGCTTGCCGTTCCGCTCGCGAAGAAGATTGGAAAGCGCAGGATTTATGTTTGCGGAATGATCGTCACGGCGATCGGTTGTCTCGTTCGCCTTGTTGCGGTCAACGACAAAACGAGCGGCCTTGTCGCTGCCTGCGTCTCAAGCGTAATTTGCAGCTGCGGAACAAGCTTTGCACAGCTTTTGTATTATTCGATTCAGGCGGATAATATCGACTATGTGGACTACAAGCTCGGCCTGCGTGCTGAGGGCGTGATTGCCGCAGCGACCTCAATGATTACAAAAATCAGCAACGGAATAGGCGCAGCTTTTTCGCTTTACGTTCTTTCATGGACAGCAAACGGCGACGGCTCATACACAAAATTAGGCCTCAGCCTTGCTGACGGCTTGATTCCGGGTATAGTGGTTTTTGTTGGTGCGATTGTATTCTTGTTGCTTTACAGAATCAACAATGCGGAAGCCGAAAAAATTCAGGCGGTGCTTTCGGAAAGACGGGAGACGGCGGAAAATGAAACTTAAAAATATCCGAATTGATGATCTGTGCGGTTTTGCCGTGACAGACAGTGAAAATCCGCGCTTCACTCTTGAAACCGAAAACGAGCTTGAAAACGCTTTTATTTCTTCATATTCCCTTAAGGTCAAAAGTGACGAAGCTGTCCTTTGGCAGACAGAAGAGCAAAGCTCTACTGTCGACAATATCGTTTATGGCGGAAGAGCTCTTCTCCCGTGCACGGTTTATACGGTGGAAGCGACGGTTTGTGATAATTACGGAAACAAAGCCGAAAAAACGGCGGAGTTTGAAACGGGCTTTCTTTCCGGTGATTTTTCTGCGGAGTGGATAACGAAGCCGAACTATCACGTCGGTTTCGGAAAAAGCCCCATTCCGCTCGTCTTCAAACGTCAGTTTTTGCTTTCGGGTAAGGTGAAAAAAGCGCGGCTTTATTCAACCGCGTTAGGAATTTATTCATTCACGCTTTGCGGAAAAGAGATTTCCGACGACCGCTTTGCTCCCGGTTTCACGAGTTTTGAAGACCGACTTCAATATCAGGTTTATGACATTGCGCCGTTTCTCGAAGAGAAAAACGAATTGGTTTTCACCGTTGCGGGCGGTTGGGCGGTCGGGATTTTCGGCCTGAATAGAAGTAATAAGCTCGGCGCCGACAGGCTCGCGCTCAAAGCGCTTGTTCAAATCGAATATGACGATGGGCGAAAAGACGAAATTAAAACCGACGAAAGCTGGCTCGTTACCGCTGACGGGCCTGTCAGAGACGTGTCGTTTTATAACGGAGAGATATTCGACGCAACGAAAACCTTGAGCAAGGCGATCTTTGAAAATGCCGAAAAAGAGAAGCCCCGTATTTCTCCGCGCCTCGTCGCATCGTACGGAAAATTTGCAAAAATAATCGAAACGCTCGAACCGAAAGAAATTCAAAAAAGCCAAAACGGCTATATCTATGATTTTGGTCAAAACTGCGCCGGAGTTCTTGAACTTGAAATTAAAGGGAGAAAAGGGCAGAGGATAACCGCTCGACATGCGGAGGTTCTTTTGAACGGCGAGCTTTTTACAAAGCCGCTGCGTTCGGCGAAAGCAAAGCTTGAATATGTTTGCGGCGGAGAAGAAGAGACCTACTGCCCGAAATTTACCTTTATGGGTTTTCGTTATGCCGAGCTTTGCGGAATTGAGCCTGAAAACGTCAAGGTCAGAATGAAGGTTATTTCCTCGATTGACGAGGAAACGGGAGACTTTTTCTGCTCCAACGAAAGTATTAACCGCCTTCAAAAGAATATCAGATACAGCGGTTTTTCAAACTTCCTTGAGATCCCGACAGACTGTCCTCAGCGCGACGAAAGACTCGGTTGGACGGGCGACATCTCCGTTTTTGCTTCGACGGCGTGCTTCAACTTCAATATGAACCGCTTTCTTAGAAAGTGGCTTATTGATGTGAAGGCACAGCAGACAAAAGACGGAGGAATCCCCGTCGTTGTTCCTCGGGTCAAACATTTCGGCGGAACAAAGATTACGGCCGGCTGGTCCGACTGTGTTTTCCTTGTCCCGTGGGCGCTTTATCAAAACAGCGGGGATAAAACCATTCTTGAAAAGTTTTATCCGATGATGAAAAGATATCTTTCGGGAGTCGAAAAGAAAGCGGCGGCGTTTTCATCGGGGGAAGAGCGATACATTTGGTCGCACGGATTTTCTTACCGTGATTGGTGCGCTCCGAACGAAAATCAAAAGCAATGGATGGCAAAAAAGAAGTGGATTTCAACCGCATATTATGCCAACGATTGCGCCCTCGCATCAAAAATTGCGACCATTCTCGGTTTTGAAGAGGAGGCTAAGGCGTTTCAAGAAAAGCGAAAGTGCATTGAAAACGCATATCGGAACGTTTTTACCGACAAAAAAGGAACGCTCAAAAACGAGTTTCAAACGGCCTATGTTTGCCCGCTGTATTTTGGAATGGTGAGCGGAGAGGAAAGAAAAAAATATGCTGAAAACCTTTTAAGACTCGTGAAAGAAGCCGATAATCATCTTTCCACCGGCTTCCTCGGAACACCATATCTCCTTTTCGCCCTTTCGGACAACGGATATATAAATGAAGCATATGACCTTTTACTTCAGGATACCGTCCCGTCGTGGTTGTATGAAGTCAAAGCCGGAGGAACGTCAATTTGGGAGCGTTGGGACGCGCTTCGACCCGATGGAACCGTCAATCTCGGAAAAGATCCGGGAAGCGGCCTGGTAAACGCTGTCGGCGGAGGAATGGTTTCTTTCAACCATTATGCGAACGGTGCAGTCGGCGATTGGTTATATAGGCGCGTCGCGGGACTCGAAGCGATTGAGCCGGGCTACAAAAAATTTAAGGGTGCACCCCTCGTCGGAGGCGGACTCACGAGCGTGTCATGTTTCAAAAAGCTTTCGAGCGGAACTATCAAAATCAATTGGAATTTTGAAAACGGCGTTTTTGTCCTCTCGATTAATGTTCCGTTTAACACGAGCGCTGTCATCACGCTGCCCGACGGAAAGAGCTTTGAAGTTTCAAGCGGAAAATATGTGTACAGCGTTGAAATGTGAGCAATATTATTTAAAAAGCCATGTGATGACATAACCAAATAATATAAAAACATATAGGCGCAGCCGATGGATTTTACGTCAGCTGCGCTTAGCTTTTTAGACAAAATGAAAAACCCCGTAAGCGTCTAATCGTCGAAGAATGTTAACCGTAATGTAGTTTTGTGTTTCAAATCTGCCCCACAAGTCAAGCAAAGAAATAATGGAATATCTTTTACGAGCGACGAGCTCGAACGAATAGACAAAATCAGTCTGACCTGATCTTTTCTGTAATCCCCCGTAAATGTGAATCGCACCCCGCTTGTCAAGCTGCAATGCCTGATAAACGGGGTGCGGTTTTGGTAAATGAAAGTGCTGCCTGCGGCTCTGGACTGGAAACAGAAATATGCAGGATGTCTTTACGGATAGTAAATTAGAGATATACTTTTGCTGTCGTGAGAAGATATTAAATATAAATGGATATCCGTAAATAAATAAAAACCGATGAATCCGTTGGATTCACCGGTTTTTCGCTGGCGGACAGGGTGGGATTCGAACCCACGAGCCGCTTGCGCGACTACCTGATTTCGAGTGCGTTGCGCTTCGACCACTTTTCAGATTTTTTGTGTCAGAAGCTGTCAGCTTTGTCGTGCCGAAAAGCCGCACAGTTACTGGATTTTTTGAGCGTCACACCCCTGAAAACGGCTCTGTATCGGGACTTTTGCAAAATGGGTTCGAATCACGCAAAAATGCGATTTTGGGCAGAACTGAGGGCAGACAGGACAGAACAAAGACAGAACGGCAATACACGGACAGCACACCGATAATACTGTATTTTTGAGGTGTATTGCTAATGAAAGAGAACGCAATCAATTGGGATTCTATCCCGGATGTTATAACGAAAGATCAGCTTTATCGAATTTGCCATATCAGCAAATCAACGGCGTTGTATCTCCTGCAAAGCGGAAAGATTCCGTGCGAGTACACGGGAAAGCGTACCCGCTGCTATAAGATCAAAAAGGAGGATGTCATCGCCTATCTTAATGACCGTAAGGTTTTTCCCGAAAGTTACTCCGCCCCCGCTGGGTGGTACAGCGGCAGTTATCCGATAAAAATGAAAAGGGAGATACCGCCCGTGGTGCGTGAGGATATGCACGGATATTATAAAAAGCTTCTCTCTAAATATCCCGATGTCCTGACGGCTGACGATGTTGTTAAGCTGACGGGCTATGTAAAAACCTCCGTCAACAACTGGTGCCGAAAGGGACGCTTGAAGTCGTTTAAGAAACAAGGCTGTAACTATATCCCGAAAGTGTATCTAATCGAGTTTTTCTGTTCACCGTACTTTCGTACCATCGTTCGAAAATCGAACTGGCATATTTACATACTAAAGGAGTTTGCCCGGCAGGGACAAATCCGTAAAAACAGAAAAAACGGAGGTGCGGAATAATGGCAAACTTCATTGAAGAACTGTTCTATGGAAATATTGATCCTCAAGCAAGAGGATACCGCAAGGATCATCGTGTTATCAAGGTGTCGGACAATATGAACGATATTGAGGAAAAGCTGACAGAACGATTGCAGGGTGAGGATAAAGATATGTTTCTCGATTTCTGCAATGCGTATGCCGAACTAATGGGAGAAGCAGAGCTCGACTCCTTCATCGTCGGCTTCCGCCTCGGAGCAAAGATGTTGTTTGATATCTTTTGCAACGATGACGCCCCGTTTGAGAGCTTTCTAAAAGATTAAATTGTAGCGAGCCTCCTTAGGTACGATAAGTATCAAAGGAGGCTCATTTTTGAAATGTCATAAAAATAGGAGTGAAATCTTATTGAAATGTCAGACTTTTGAGGGTCAAAATCCATTGAAATGTCATTTTGGGTAGCCAAGCAGTAAATTTCAAAATCGCACATTCGACTAAAATAAACCTCCTTTGTACAATGGTAGTGCAAAGGAGGTTTTGCAAATGAACAATAATAGTCACGCTATGCCCGCAGTCCCAAAGCAGGATAAATTCGTTATTGAACTACCCGACTATTCTGTACCGAGTTTCATTTCAGGTGCAACCAAGGAGTATGTTGGATCGAAAGAAGATATTGATACTATCTCAAGGGGATCGGAAAACATCATTGCAAAATCAGTCTTTGTACTTGCAGAAAACTGCTACAGTCAGCGTAAGATTGATATGGAGTTTATAAATACTTATGGATTTGACCACAGCATCAAAGCTGATGAACTTAATGTTTCCGTTTTATATTTGAAAAACGGCGGGCAGTATCTGCGTTGCATTAAAGCTCAAATCAAGAATATGGCTATCGGTATCAATAAGCAATACTATTATCGTCCTGAATCTCCAATGGGTAATCCTGACGTCATTTATGTGGATGGCAACTGGTTTTGCTCACGTCTTTATACGATAGAACGGGTATATAAAGATCGGCAAGAGTGCCTCTATGACATCGATTATCCATCTAAAATTGATTTTAGAAATTTTCTATTAGACATTTTTGGTGACGGATAATCTGCAAATTACAAAATCGCACATTCGACTTTAGCGAGCCTCCTTTGTACAATAATAATGCAAAGGAGGTTTTGCATTATGGAAAAAACGTTATTTGAACAGATGGGCGGTACATACACGCAACAGGGAGATTATTTGTTGCCGAACTTGATATTACCCGCCGAAGAAGAACAATCAATCGGCGTATGGGGACAAAGACGCTTGCACTATTTGAAACAGCACCACCGGGTTTTATATTACAATCTGCTCACTTCTGGAAAGCTTCATTCTCACCTTGTCGATACCGAGGAACAAGCACAACAGCTATTCTCTCGGCTAGTAAATGAATATGCGGCCAAAGAAGGCGTTGACGAGCAACTCAAAGTTGCGGACCATACGGTTTGGGTACAGAAGATGAACAATATCCGAGGACGAGCTCGGGAAGTCGTTAATTACGATGTGATTTTTGCATAATGGCTTTTCAACAGGTACGGGAGAAAGAACCTCCTGTACCTGTTTTATTATCTGTCTGTTTCAGATGTTTCAAAATTAGTCAAGTGTGATTTGCCGAATCGTACTTGACTAAATTGCTTTTATATGTTATACTGTAGTCACTCTAAGATGGAGGTAGTGCAATGTTTATTGGTAGAGATCGTGAACTTGCAACGCTGAACAAGCTTTATAAATCAAATAAGTTTGAATTTACCGTAATATATGGTCGACGCCGTGTCGGAAAAACTGCGCTGATCAATCAGTTTATCGAGGGTAAAAACGCAATTTATTTTATGGGCGTTGAAAGTAACGCAAAGCAAAACCTCGAAAATTTTAGCAAAAGCATTATTGAGTATAACACCGGAATTGAAACCGAAACCTCTTTCCTTTCATTTCAGGCAGCTTTAGAGTACGTATTCAAACTGTCCGAAAAAGAGAGATTGATTCTTGCTATCGATGAGTACCCTTATGTTGCTCGGTCGTCCAAAAGCCTTGCCTCAACGCTTCAGCTTTTGATTGATAAATATAAAGACAGTTCTAAACTGATGCTTATCCTCTGCGGTTCCTCTATGTCCTATATGGAGGATCACGTCCTTGCCTATAAAGCTCCGCTTTACGGCAGGCGGACGGCGCAGATGAAGATTCTCCCCTTTGACTTCGAAGAGACGTTTCATTATTTTAATAATTTCTCCGATGAGGACAAGGCGCTTATTTATGGAATTGTTGGCGGTACACCGCAATATCTGCTTCAGATGAACGACGAGCTGAGCGTTGAGGATAATATTAAAAACACCTATCTGAATCCCATCTCTGCCCTTTTCGAAGAGCCTGAAAACTTGCTCAAGCAGGAAGTGCGGGAACCGGCATTGTATAACGCTATCATTACTGCTGTTGCAACTGGTGCTTCCCGTATGTCGGAAATCTCCAGCAAAGTCGGGGAGGATACGAATATTTGCTCGGCTTATGTGAAGAACCTCGTATCCCTCGGCATCATACAAAAAGAAACTCCATACGGCGAAAAAACATCACGGAAATCGGTCTACTCTATCGAAGATAATATGTTCCGTTTTTGGTATCGCTTTATTCCTGAAAACAATTCCATCATTGCCCGTGGAGCTACCGATCTTGCTTATAAGCGTATTGAACCGTTTATGTCTGACTATATGGGCAAAGTATTTGAAGATATCTGCAAACAATATCTATGGAAGTTATTGCTTACCGGTAAATGTCCGGTCGAGTTTTCCTCTCTTGGGCGCTGGTGGGGTAACGATCCTGTAGAAAAGAGTCAGGCTGAGATTGATATTATCGCTGAACAGGATAAAAACGCTGCTCTTTTCGGAGAGTGTAAATGGACGAATGAGAAGGTCGATCTCGGCGTTTTAGAAACGCTTGTAAAGCGTAGCGAGCTGTTCTCATATAAAAAGATGCACTACTACCTCTTTGCCAAATCAGGATTTACCAAAGGGTGTATTGATAAGGCAAATGAGATGGGTAATGTTACTTTAGTGAGCTTTAAGGATATTGTCAGCAGGGGGAAAAGTACAATTGACTGATGAAAAAAATTCTCTGCCTGAGAGCATTGAAAAAGCACTGGAAGTTCAAAACAAAATCAAAGAAAGCATTGCTCCGATTATGGAGTCGCAAGAGCGAATTGAGATAATAACGGCACCACTATCCCGAGCATTTTCTGCGTATAAAACCAATATATTGTTTTCCAGTCCGATGATAGAAGCTATGAAGCAGTCGGTTATACATTCTGCCTTTGAAAACATAAAGCTACAACTATCTGTTCCGGCTTTGAATTTGGCAAAGCAAATCAATATCTCATTACGAAATTCTCTTACCGACTCAATCAGGGGTGTTCTTGATAACTATACTTCTATTGTTAATGTGTTAAGAACTCCCGCGTTAGATTGGTTCCGCAGTTTTGATTTCACTCCGATAACCGAGGCACTTAAAAACTTACAAATTGATTCTGATATATCTCGAAAATACAGGGAACTGAACGAGATTTATCTACAAACAATGTACGAGACCAAGTGGTTTCCCTATGCTGGGTGGATAGCCGATATGTCTCTTTTTCGGGAAGTAAATGAGATTATCAGCACCAGCAAAGGAGTAAGCAAAAATCGAGAAAAAAGAATAGATAAAGCTATCCTTTCATACTACACCAAGACCGAGATACGAGGGATAAAAAGGTTGTGGTGGAATACCGATCTGGATTTTTGCATAAGGAAAACTCTTAGCCAAGCGATAGAGGCTTACCTAAGAGGTGAGTATGCATTGACGATTTCGTGCCTATCCACAATGTGGGAAGGACTAATCTACATAAAAGCCAAAGATGTGCCGCCATCCGAAAGAAAACGCCAGAGAATGGATACAACAAAACAAGAGTTGCAGAAACTTGTTGAGTATAACGACTATGAGTTGATTTTTAGCGACTATTTCAATAACTTTATCGTGTCTAACTGTAATGCTGTTGACGATGTTGTCGAAGGAGTCCCTAACCGTCACGGGGTTGCACATAGTTGGTATAAAAAATATCCAAACAAAAAAGCAACACTCAATGCAGTCCTTTTGACTGACTTCATCATTAATCTAAAACCAATTGAACAAACGGAAGAAAGCAAAGAAAAACAGTTTCAAAACATTGATTGTTGATAACTGCAAGTGAAATTTCAAAAGATTTAAAGTTTTCAATTGAAAAAGTTGAATCTATTATGCAACAATGCATTGAACGAATAAGTCAGAAAAAGGCAAAAGGGAGACGTAAAAATGTTATTAGATAGAAAAGCGATAGAGACAATTTCAGTTAGTGCTGTGCGTAATAGCATTGTTACATCTCCATTCCTCGATCAATTCATAGCAGACAATGACAAAGAACCGTCTTGGGACGGTAATGTCTATATTTACGAAGATACAAGCAAAAAGAAAAACAAGCTAAAAGGTAGATTGCCAGTTCAGGTCAAAGGAAAGATATGCGCTGATTTTTCAGCAGACGAGATTTCTTATTCTATGGATGTCTCTGACCTGAGAAACTATTTATATGATGGCGGCGTTGTCCTTTTTGTAGTCTATATGAACGCTTCGGGAACGGCTACACAAATCTATTACTCAGAACTTACACCGCTGAAATTGCGATTTGAACTCGATAACGCAAAGGCGCAAAAGTCAAAGACTGTAAAGTTGAAAAAATTTCCGGAGGACGGAAATAAGAAGGCGACCATATTTCTGAATTGCTTACAAAATTGTCAGAAGCAGGCCAGTTTCACGGATGCTAAACTTTATTCGTTAGAGGAGCTTGAAAAAACAGGATTACTTGAAAGTCTCACCATTCCTTTAGTTGGGGCAGGTGTGTTTGACCCTAAGATGCTTTTGGTGACAAGTGAAGCATATTTGTATGCCAATATTAGGGGAAGCTCTATTCCACAACCGATTGAACTTCTCCCAAAAGGAAAAGTCACAAGAGAAGAAGTTTCAAATGATGTAGTAATTGATGATTATATTCATTATAAAAAATATAGCGTCATAAAGAGCGCCGAAAGCACAACGGTACAGTTCGGTGAAAGCTTCAAGATAACATTCGAAGAAAAAAAGCCTTCGTGCAAGATGAATTACAAAAACTCGACCAAACTTCGCAGTCTTGCAACAGACCTGCATTTTCTTCTCAACTACATTGAGAAAGGCTATTTCCAAGTAGGAAGTGCCAAGTTTCCGTTTGATAAGAGCGGAGCCAGTTTCAATGACTTTGATATAAACAAAGAGAAAGGACGCTTGTTGTTTGTTCAGCGGTCGGTAACAGTTCTTGATATGCTCGGATACAAAGAGGACTTGGATGTAACGAAGCTGACTGGAGAAGATATTCGTAATTTGGAAAGGCTTGCGGTTGCTCTAATTGATAAAGAACCAGTGTCCGGACTCAAACCTGACCTGCCACCTGTCCTTTTAATGACAGTAGCGGATTTAAAGTTTGTGCTTCTATTTACAAAAGGCGAAAGTGAAGGAGAATATTCCATTTTTGACTTTTTCAAAAGTGAACTAAGCGTTGCATATGAAGGCGCTAACGGAGAAATGATACCGACCTCGCAATATGCAATCCTTCACGCTGACGATTTGCTGAAAATACAGAATATACAGTCTGAGTTATTCTTACCATCATTTCAGAAAGTGGAAACAGAAGATAAATATACAAGAGCAAATTGGTTCTTGCTTGAATTATTGGAAGCCTATGATAATTCAAACGACCAAAGGCAAGATTTACTTAAAGCTGCAGATGATTTTTCTAAATGGTTATATGAATCGCCGGATCAATACTTGGATTATAATATTAAATGCCTTAACCGTTATCAGGTTCTAAAACGAGAACGGGAACTTACCATAGATGAGGTGGCAGAGTTATGGGGCATAGCAGAAGATAATTCTGTGACTGATGAATGTAAGCTTGGAGCTTACCTATTGTTAGATCTGCAGGTTCCTGCTAAGCGTCATTTTGAAAAGCTTGCCGAAGAAGCGCAAACCGCATTCAGGACTTATCCCATATTCAGATATTATAAGCCAGAGGAAAACAATTGACTTAATAGAGCAAAAAACTTAGTTGAAAGCTGGAATTATTATTTACTAAAGGGTACTGGAGGGGGTTGGAAACGTGGCAGATAATCACAGCAAAGAAACCCGAAGCAAGAATATGTCTCATATCCGCAGTAAGAATACAAAGCCAGAGGAAAAAGTTAGAAAGTTTCTTTTTTCAGAAGGATTTCGTTATCGAAAAAATGTTAAAACACTTCCGGGGTGTCCTGACATTGTGCTCCCAAAGTATAAAACCGTGATTTTTGTAAATGGATGCTTCTGGCACAAACACGACTGTCCAAGATTTGTTTGGCCATCCTCGAATCAGGAGTATTGGATCCCCAAGATTACAGCTAATGCTGAACGTGACGAGCGTAATTATCAGAAGCTTAATGACCTTGGATGGAAGGTGCTGATTATCTGGGAATGTGAATTGCGAACCAAAGTAAAAGAAATAACATTGAAAAATATAGTTGCTGAACTGGAGAATAAAAATGAATGCGACCAATAAAACATTATCAATAATTGCTTTTTACTTATCGGAATACGATATGGATGCTGTCAGCGCACTAGGCTTCAAAACTCGTACTGAAGCAATCAACACTATCTCTTCCGACATAGGAAATGGCAATAGTTACCTAAAACTCAGGCGGGACGAATTTGATGCCCTTCCAGACAGTTCAAGTTCCAGAAAGGGCTGGCGAAATAGGCCGCCAATAAAAGATGTTGCTGAGATAGCTGCGTATTTGCATCAGTTTTCTTTTAGCGAGTTGACGGATATAGTTAAGTCACTCGTTGAAAACGGTGTCAGAACTGAGGATAATATTGCTGGTTCTTCTGCTAATTTGCTTGTTGATACAATGGATGAGGCAGAATTGGAACATATTATAAACTTCTCGGATCCTACCGCAAAACTTGTATCAAAGACGAGAACTGGTGCTCAGCGTGTATATAATCAATCAATAGTAACACAACTAAAGAATTTATACCGTGGGAGCTGCCAAATTTGCGGATGCAATCCGGTTTCAGATTTTGGAGTAAATATTTGCGAAGCGCATCATATCTCTTTCTTTTCGGAAACACAGAACAATGATGCAAGCAATATTATTATTTTATGTCCTAATCATCACAGACTAATACATAAGCTCAACCCAGACTTTGATCCTGAAACATTAGCTTTTTCTTTGAATAATGAAAAGATACTGACGGTAAAGTTGGATTATCATTTGAAACGCAAATGAATAAGTGAAATATTCAGATGTTTATTTGATTTTGCAGCAAAATATTGCGTTTTCGCAGCAAGTGTGTTATAATTTGATGGGTGATAAAATGATAGGTGAAAAGCTGAAGGCTATTAGAATTTCTAAAAAAATCAGTATAAACACTGTAAGCGAAAAAACAGGAATTACCAACAGCAGACTTTCTAAAATTGAAAGAGGGATAATACCGCATCCAAGCTTGGATGACATCAATGCAATCTTGAAAGTATATGAAGTCCCTTTGTTATCGGTTTTGTGCGAAGAGGGATACTGCGATAAAAGGGATGGCGTTTTGAAGAACCTTGAGTTGCTTAGCGATTTTGAAATTAACCACATTCAAGCTGAAATAGATTTTATATTGAAAGAAAAGGGAATGGAAAATGGTATTTAGATTAGGAGAATTGTTCTGCGGCCCGGGAGGAATCGCTTGGGGAGCAACGAATGCCGTAATTGATGATCCTGAATATAGAATCGTCCACGAATGGGCTAATGATTACGATCACGACACTTGCGAGACATACAGGAACAATATATGCAACGATAATCGAGACAGTGTAATTGAAGGTGATGTAAGAAAGTTAGACTATTCTACGTTGACCCCTATCGATGCTTTGGCATTTGGCTTTCCCTGCAATGACTATAGTGTTGTCGGGGAACAAAAGGGTATGGAGGGGAATTATGGCCCGTTATATTCTTACGGTGTACAAGCTTTAACTCGTTTTCAGCCCAAATGGTTTTTAGCTGAAAATGTTGGTGGTCTTAGAAACGCTAACGAAGGACGCGCTTTCTCGAAGATTTTAGGAGAAATGCAGGCGGCAGGATATACCTTATATCCGCATTTATATCAATTTGAAGATTATGGCATCCCTCAAGCTCGCCACAGAATAATCATTGTTGGTATTCGCAATGATTTGGAGGTGGAGTACAAGGTTCCTTCCCCCGAAAACTATGAGATGAAAACGTGCAGAGAAGCGATTGAAGAACCACCCATTCCGGAAACTGCTGCAAATAATGAATTGACTCGTCAATCTGCTGCAGTCGTTGAAAGGTTAAATTATATTCGGCCGGGCGAAAACGCATTTACTGCCGATTTGCCTGAAAATTTGCAGCTCAATGTTCTTGGCGCAAGAATCAGTCAAATATATAAACGTTTAGATCCTGATAGACCCGCTTATACAGTAACCGGCAGCGGCGGCGGCGGTACGCATATTTATCATTGGGAAGAGCCTCGTGCCCTCACTAATAGAGAGCGAGCTCGCCTGCAAACATTCCCGGATACGTTTTCTTTTCACGGGAATAAAGAAAGTGTCCGCAAGCAAATAGGAATGGCAGTTCCTTGCGAAGGAGCCAAAATCATATTTGAGGCAATTTTAAAATCTTTTGCCGGAATTGAATATGACTCTGTTGAATGTAATGCTATGGAGTATATGTTCAATGGCGACGATGACAACAAGTGGCAATTCAATTCAGATTTAGAGAATAAAGTTTTGATTGAGCCAGCTAATGAGGGCGCAAACGAACTGCGGATAGTGTCCGCATATGCCTCTCCTAGTATGGTTGCGTGGCATATGCAAACATTGGCTGACTTGGAATTGCAGCCTGTGCAAATCAAGCTGATTGTCGGTATGTGTCCTTTTGATGGTTTAAGTAAAGTCACAAATTCAGGATTCAAAAAACTTGCCGAGACTGATTTCGGCCCCGAGTATTCCTCGTTCAGTTGTCAGTATGTTTATAAAGCCCCTGCTGTACACTCAAAGCTTTATTTGTGGATGAAGAACGGAAAGCCGTATAAGGCCTTTTCCGGATCTGCAAATTACACCCTAAAGGGATTCAGTAAAGATTGCGACGAATTCATCACAGAATGCGACTTGGACGAGGCGGCGGCATACTTTGATAAGGTGGAGGCGAAAACGATATATTGTACTGCCAACGAGGTAGAAAATTATATTCGGATTTACCGCACTAGTCCTAACTATAGTTATGAAGCTACTATGGTTGATTTCAACTCAGAAGAGAAACAATCTATATCTTTTCTCAGCAACAACGGCGAAGTTCCAACAACTTCAAGCTTAAATTGGGGGCAGAGAGAAAAACGAGACCCAAATCAGGCATACATACCATTGCCATCTAAGATTTCAAAAACCGGATTTTTTCCTCTGAATAAACGCTATTTTACTGTAGTTGCTGATGATGGAGAATGCTTTATTATGCGTGTGGAGCAAGCAAACAATAAAGCCATTACAACTCCCAGCGATAATGCTGAAATAGGACGATATTTCAGAAGCCGCCTTGGACTGCACGAAGGTGAAAAAATCACAAGGCAACATTTCGAGAAATACGGCAGAACGGATGTTACATTTACCAAGTTGGATGATGAGCATTTTTTGCTGGATTTCTCAGTTGATCGTCCAGAAATGGAAGAATAACAAAAAGGAGTGGCACGGCCACTCCTTTTTGTTATGAAAGTCTAAAGTACCCATCTGCATAATTTAGTTTTTTCGAATCATAAAGCTCTTTTGGGATGACTTTAGCCACTAAATGGTTTATGACTAAAAATGATAGCAGGTTGGATTCGTCAATATAAGTTATGTTGTTTTTTGTGAGCAACGCATAAACAATATCGTCCAAATTGCGATGATCGGAATCTTTTGAAACCACTATCTCCTTGTTGTACCGCCTGTCCCTAATGGCTGGCGAAACCAGTTTCACACCTAAATTATATTTTTTTATGATGGAAACAAGTAAAAACGAATTCCACTCATAGGGTACGGACGGAAACGCCTCAAAATCGGTAAAGCCGATCATCGATAAATAGTCGTTTGACGCTATCTGTAAGCTGAGATATGACTCTACTGTTTTCAATGCTTGCTCATCGACGCAGAACTCATCTGAGAGGATGTAGATGTCCTCAGAAACTCGAACATAATCTTTTTCTAATTCGTAAAAGATCAAATCGGCAGTCGTTTCTGACCAGCATACACTTCTTGATATTTCCATAAAGGCACTTCTGCTGATCTGCTGAGTTGTCCCTAATAGATACAGAGCAATGGCTTTTGTTGTCAAAGAATCGACGATTCCCTTTTGGCAAATATGAGGACGGCTGAACTGATAATTGCCTCCAAATAGATTTTGGAGAACATAAAATAGGTTTGTCGTATTTTCGATTTGATTTTTTGAAACAAATTCGGGAAGCTCTTTTTTTGCTTTTTCAAAGATCAGCCTGTCGCTGCAATATCCCTTGAAAAGCTGAAAAATCTCTTCAAGTATTTCTTGCAGTTTCGATTTATCGTCATTGGTAATATTAATGTTTTCGATGGTGTTGAAGCTGTTATAATCCCACTGCAGCAGAGAATCAGAATTGTTGACGGCATTCACAAGCATAATATCTGATAAGCCGCCGATTAATTTCTTAATTTCTGCTCGGCTGACTGCACTGCCTTTTTCATTGATAAACAGAACAATTCTTTCCGAAAGACTTAAAGAGGTTGCTGTGCTGTCTTTCTTAGTTAGACAATCCCTCGAAAACTCATACTCATCACGATATAAATACGCCAGTATTCCGTGCAGGCCGTGATAATTGGTAATATCAGAAGTGAACGCTAATATGCCCTCAAATTCATTGAAAATCTCTGCGAAATAAAGCGTTTTTAGAGGGCTGGAATCAATATAATTCTTTATGTCGTCAATAACGGATTGGTCAAAATTGATATTTTCGATGAGCTTTGCTTTCCCACGATCACACGTAATCAAATAATCGGAAAGCTGTGCACTAATGGCACGATTCTGTTCGGGCAGTTCATATTCACCGAACTCCGTATGAAAATAGCTCCTTAACAAATTGATTTCTTCATCAGAATGTAAAGCGATACCATCTTTGAAGTATTTGTTGATCAGCATAAGGCAAAGATTCACATAGGGCTGCTTTTTGAGAAAAACAAAATCTCCATAAAAGTGAGCGTTTATTTCAAATAGGTAGTTTAAGAATGCATCTGTTGAAATGAAATCCAACTCGGAATCGTTCAACATTTCTTCTATCTGCGGCAAGCATTCAAAGAAATTTATTCCTCCATCTCCGATGAATTCGCTCGTTAGTTTATAGAGTTTTGCCTTGGTGTCTTGTGCTTCGGTTTTCTTTTTGATAAACATATCAGCAAAAGACAAATATTCTAACGAGGGAGACTCCTGAAGCGTGTACATTATTACTGTATCAAACGCATCGTCGTCGAAAAATTCAAGGACATCCTGAGTCAAGATATATGACAGGTTATTATTCGTCATATGCTGCTCTATAAGTGAGCCGAATAAAGGCGCAAATTGCCTGAAGAACTTTGCTTCGATTTGGCGGACTCGTTCTCTGGTCAGTCCGTGTTTATCAGCAATTTCTTGAAGTGTTTTTTTGTTAGCTCTGTCAATATATATTTCAAATTCCCGGTTATCTTTTTGCTGATTCAAAAGATCAGTCGCTATCTTTAGAAGTGGTGTTTCGAAAAGTTTGATTTTCTCAAAAGTTGTCTGAGCTTTATTGCGCCCGAACATTCGAATCAGCTTACCCAAAGTGATGGTGCTTAAATCACCAATCTTTGAATATCCATTTTCAAAAAATACCGCATTGCTTTTAGCGGAAATTCCCGCATAACGCAAACAGGAGATTTCTAAATTGAGGTTGCTTGTATCGATGTTGATAGAAGGACGCACCTCTGTTGGGGTATCAGCAACTGTTTCTATATGTGGTGTACCTGCTTCCTGCAATATGCTTTGATACTTTAACTTGATAGCTTCAAGTTTGCCAACACCAAATCCAGACTCATTGAGCAATAATGTGAAATCAAAGTCCTCAAGATCTGATAAAGTTTCTAACCCGTTTCTATTACAATATTCCACAAACAAATGATAGGTGTTGCCGGCAAATAGGATTGATATACTGTCCGGATCTGTTTGAGCGGAGGTTTGTATATCGGAAGATGCCAATAAGGAAAGAATCTCATCGCAGGTTTTTTGCCCCATATTCTTTAATTCAAGCAAATCATTATCTTTTACAAAATCCAAAACAGCTCCAAGCGTATAGAGCTTATTGCGCATTAAGACGTTTTTGGCTCTTACGCTTAGGTTTGTTATTTCTAACACGGATAGATCGGCATTAGGGGTGACTTGGGGTTCCGGCTCATCCGTACTCGGAGCATCAATGGTTTCGCCGCCGGAACGATTTGCCCCATCATATCGCTGATAATATAGTTGAATCTTATCATCAACAATATTTATGAGTTTTTCCCATTCTGTTTTGGACATCGAGTTTGCTATATCTTCATTGAAAACGAAAACAAGCTTGCCTTCAGCATTGCGATTTAGAAACAAATAACCTTTTTCATTAATGACCTTAAAAGGCTGACTCTTTATTACTGCAAAAACATCATAGTCTGAGGAGGACTCAATCTCAGCAATGCGGGTATCTACATCATAGTCCGGCTGTAAGCCATTCATTTTCCTGTGAAGGTAGAAATCTTTAATTCGAGAAATAACGATTGAAACCGTGGGTTCTTTATTCTCGAGAATTGTCTGGATTATGGCTTTCAGCAACAACAATTTATAAGATTTTTGATATCCCGCTAAGCTGTCCGGAGAACCAATATATGAAATAAAATTAGCTTTTGTCGCATTAAACTTAGACGAGCAGTTAGGACAGATTCCCGTCTTGATCTCGCCTATGTCTATTCCACAATTAAAACATCTCATCATTGATCCTCCGGATTTCTAATTAAAAGCCAATCTTCTCTTTTATTTTAGAATAAATTTCCTCGTATGACAAGCAATCAAGAATATATATACCGCCAAGCATATTCACATACTGAGAAATCGTACGAACTAAGTCACGATTTATGGTTTTTCCATTTTTCTCAGCGTCCAGCAAGGCGCTTATAACCGCCTTTGTTATGGTTGCATTACTTGCAAATCCAATATCTAATAGATTGTTGATATAGTCTTGATCACGACAGATAAACTCGGTTAGCTCATAAGGATTTGTTCTTTTAGAATCGTATGTATGGTAGCCGATCCACCACAAGCGTGCAATTCCATTTCTGAACAAAGGCCTTTTGCTGTATCCGTGTTTAGGTTTGCTGAAAAAGTAACGATCAAGTTTGTCATTCTCATTATCGGGCATCCAACGATATCTCATATAATCTAGTCCTTGGTGCAGAGTAAATGCAACCCAAATTCTTTCGTCAGATGCCTGAGATTCGCTCAGACCCTTCATATGATTATAAACCCGCCTGATATTTTCCACATCAGTAGCGACAGGCTTGTCTTGAGACATATCAAAGGAGAATTCCTCAATTTCAATTGAGCTGTCTCTTATGATGCCGCTATCATTGAAGAGCGTCGGCAGATCCGTCGCCTTTTTCTTTAATATTTCTTTGTATATTACGGCGTAGTTTGCCTTGGCGGCCAATAAGCCTTCTTCTGTGATAAACTTAATTCTCATCGTCCGTACCTCCGGCTAAGTAGCTAAGTGCTCTCATTGTAGGAGAATCCATCAACAGCTGTGCAGTTCTATAAGAATCCAAGTTTTCTAAGCTTTGCTCGTTAAGCTCAATTTTAAGATTCCTGCACGCCTTTGTGAGAGCCTTAAACCACCGACAATTGCTGTCGTTATAATTATACAATTCAAAACGAGTAGCTTTTAATTCCTCAAAGACCTGAACTAAAGCGGGCACGATAATCATCGAATGCATAATGCTTTGCAGTTCCAGATTCGAGCTAAGGTTTTTATATATATTACAACCCTTAACAGGAATATGTATAACGATCTTCGGTTTGGTACTGCTGATGTCAACATTAATTATAGTCTCGTTTGGATCTAAGTTTGGAACGATCGAGAAGATAGAAGATGTGTTTTCCAAATCGTCTTTTTGCTTGTTGAGCTCAATTTCAACACACCCGCCGATTGCAAGCAGGCATCCTCTTTTTATATTGAAAGAGAAGCCTTTGTAATCCGTTGAAAAATCAGGGTTTTTATACCCTTTTATATCTTCGTTGGCAACAATTACGGTACTTATTTGCACGGCACCGTTCAACTTGCTTTGATGAATCTGGAAAGTTGTTTCTTCATCATCCGTGATAACAGCGTGCCGATAGCAGGTTTGTACACACTCGATGTGGTGAACAATGGAGGCCTTTTTTGCTTTTATAAGCTCATTAATACCATCATTATTTGTCGAGGCTTTCAAAATGAGTTTTATATGATATCCGTTTTTTTCAAAATCCACATCGCTTGTAAAGGTAGCTGTAGCATATGAATCATTTCCCGCTGCAATCACAGGATAAGGGAAATACTTATTTCTTATTAACATATGCCTTCACCTCCATCGAACAATAATCTTTGTGATCCAGCTGCAGATTGATTCTAATGTGCTGTCCGTTTCTGAAAGTTAATCCGGTAAGGGCATTTCCATTAACAGCCAGCTCTGCGCCGCCTATTTGAGATGCTTTGACAATAGGGGCTTTATATGCCTCAGTTTCACCAGACAAATAGAAATTCAGAGAACCATTGTCTGAATCCACCGAAGGAATAAAGTCAATCATATATTTGCCCTCATCCGGATTGCTGCAAATACACATAAATTTGGAGGGCTTGATTTCTTTAGATGTATTTATGGTTTTTTCATTTCCGTCAACATAGTCAACAGGCTGAGGCGGCCTTGGCGGATCTACGGGGGGATCTACAGGATCGGTGTGTACCCAATCAGTATGATCACCACCATCCACAACGTCTACATCTCTTTCGGCATCGTCGTCTCCGCTATCTACAGAAATTGCATCCGGTATAAACTTGCGATTTATAATTCTCTTTTCTATTTCGAGAACATTGTCCGAGACGGCTTCTTCTCTGTTTTGATCTTTTTCCTCTTCGGGAGTATCTGGAATAAAATTCGCAACCCCAACCGCATCGATTTCGTTTTGAGGGCCTTGTTCTACAAGTTCCTCTAAACACTTTTTCATATAATCATTAATTGATTTGATAAGCTGTCTTGCTTCAAAAGGATTCGCTGCTCGATCCGGCTGCCATTCAGTATGCTCGGGGTTTTCAAGGGCACGAAGCTTCTCATTGATTGCATCTCCCTCTATAAACAAAACACCCGCAAAAGAAATAAATCCATTAATGCGATCGCCGTCCTTAATCTTCATTCCGGTTTGACGAATCATAGCAACTTTACGATGAAATTCATTGCCATTGAGTAAATAACCGAGTTTGATGTTGCCCAATCCCAAATGGTTTGATTCGAACCATTTGGTTTCAGAACTGGTGAGCACCTGATAATACTCAAGGACATAAGTATTAGCCAGCACTTCTGCATACTCTTCCATAAGGTTAGGTAACGTTGCTTTATCAATTTTCACAGAGCCGACGTTGACAGCCAGTTTTCCATTCCAAATTGCGCCGAGGAAACTGTCAAGAATTGAGACAACAATGTCTGTTTCCCAATCATTTTGCGAGAAACGGTAACCTATAACATATACATCGGTTCCATAGTCACCCGGATCTCTCGCAAAGCTTGGATCAAGGTTTAAAGCAGAATATACAGGCGTATTACGGTCATTACCAAAATACCCGATACCCTGAGTGGTTTCTCCGTCATCTCTCTCGAAAGTTACCAGTCTGGATACGCCCTGATATGCGCAAACATCTTCAATGTCATAGGTATTATAGAAAACTGTAGAAAAATCCGAGCAAGCAAAAGGTGCGAACTTACCAATACCAAAGGAACCTCCGGCAGGCCCTTTTTTATCGGAAGAACCAGAGGATTTAGTCAGCCGCATCCAATCGGTATTAATATCGGTTGTTTCTTTAGATCCGGTCAAGCCTTTGGTCTCAAAATCGCTGATACGTAAGACGCTGACCGTTTCCGCATTGATTTTTTCAAAGGCATTCTTAAAGAAGTCTTTAGTGGTTTTCGCTTTTTGCCCGTCCCAGTAAGCCAAACATTTTTCAAAAGTTTGCTTTAAGACATTTGCGTCAGGAATATTGCTTGTAGGAATTTCGAAGTTAGAAAAATCCGCACGGACAGTTTTGCCTGTTGCGGCGTCAAGAGAGTTTTGACAAATCTCTCGAGCCAACGACTTTAAAGGCGTCCCTCTAAATGTGGCAACGCCTGAATCGTTAATACCCTTATTCTCCCCGTGGTCATTTGAAGGAAAGTACCAGTAAGCCATATGTATTCTCCTTATTTCAATTTAAACTTTATAGAATCATCACTAGAGGAGTCGAACTTTGCCTTTGCCGCCTTCAGCTCGTTTTCAATAGCAGTAAAAATCTTTCTGACATCTTCTTTTGAATATTCATAAGATGCTTTGTTGGAGCAATTGCCTAAAAGCCTGATCATATCAATGATTTTGTTTGTTCTTGCTTCCGCAATTCTTACGAACTTATCTTTCTTTGATTCCATTATTCTCGCTCCTTCTGGATTATTTCGATATTATTTTACAAATAAATTCTGCATTTGTCAAGAGATAAGTTGATTATTTTCAAAATAATTTCAGAATAATATTAAAATAATTCGGATATAGGCATTGGTTTGTACATTTGACACGCTGACATAACTCGAGTATCGTACGTAATAAGAAATAAGAAAACTATACATACGGAAGAATGGAGAATGATTATGTTTTACATAACAGGCGATGCCCACGGCGATTTCGGGCGTTATATCGAATTTGAGGAACGAATAAAACCGACCGAAAACGATACGATGATCGTGCTCGGCGATGCAGGACTGAATTATTACACCGGCTGGAAAGATGAAACTCGCAAACACTTCGTAAACAGCTTTCCGTTTACAACTTTCTGTATTCACGGAAACCACGAGATGCGACCGATGGATATTCAAACTTATAAAACAAAGGATTTCTGCGGTGGAATAGTTTGGTATGAGGCGGAATACCCAAAGATCCTTTTTGCAAAGGACGGAGAAGTTTATAATTTTGACGGGTATTCCTGCATCGTAATCGGCGGCGCATACAGCGTAGATAAATTTTATCGCCTTTCAAGAGGCTGGGCGTGGTTTGAAAATGAACAGCCCTCTGAGGAAATCAAAATGTATGTAGAGGAACAGCTTACCCGCCGAGAAAACAAAATCGATATTGTCCTATCGCATACCTGTCCCATAAAATACGAACCTATCGAGGTTTTCATTCAAGGGCTTGACCAAAGTACGGTTGATAAGAGCACGGAAGAGTGGCTTGGAAGAATTGAGGAAAAGCTCGATTATAAGCGTTGGTACTGCGGGCATTATCACACGGCAAAGAAAATCGATAAAATCCAGTTTATGTTTGAGAATATTGATGTTCTGAAAATATAAAGAACAGCAAAAGGTCGCATCAGATGGTGCGACCTTTTGCTATTTCTATTCGAGAGATTTAATCGCTGACACTCCGTGAGCTGTAGGGATCCACATAATCAATGTGCATATATCTGTTCTTCAGCTCGTAATCGGTATCTAACAGGAGATTGCCAAAGAACATCTCTAAGAATTTTGTTGTGGAATAAATGCCTTTTGGAATGTTATTATAGTTAGCTCTCACCAAGGCATTACGGAAATACCAAGAGCTATTCCCAAATACTGCGCTATTTATATGGAACCCCAAGGTTTCCATATACTTAATCATAAATACAGCGGTGGCACGGGTGTTTCCCTCTCCGAAAGGGTGGATCTGCCAAATGTCGGAAGCAAGCCTTGCTAAATGTTTTACAGATTCATCTGCAGGCAAATCATTATAGAAAAACTTTTCCTCTGCAGCAAATTCATAGTCTAAAGCATCTTCGATACTGTTCCAGTCCGCATATGTGACAGTATCGCCGTTCAGTACCCATTCCTTTTTCGTAATGTTGTACTGTCTGATCTGACCAGCGTGACTGAATATACCCTCAAACAACCGGCGATGAATTGTGATCAACTCTTCGGGAGAGAAGTAAAATGCCTTCTCACCTAAAAACTTTACTATTCTTGTAGAAATCATATCTGCCTCTTTGGTTCCGTTTTCGATATCAGCGAAGGCGGTTCGCTGTTCATAATAGTTCTGTATGCGGTCTTGCACTTCATCTATATTGATTTCGCCTTCGATGTGATCCTTTGCGGCATCAAGCAAATAAGCAGAAGTATAGAGTCTATCTACAGCCTGTAAGCCAATGGCAATCCGCCAAGCTTCGATTTTCTCGGCTTTTTCGGGGTCAGCTTCCTTAATATATTCTTCAAGTTCAAATTGCCAATTCTTATCTTCCGGCATATCTGCATCTCCAAACTCTGATTGCTTATGGGGATATCGAAACTCACACAAACGATGGGACAAAACGTGGGTGTTTTTGGCGGTTGTATTTTTTGTTGTATTCAGTAAAAAGAGATTTCAGCTGAACGATATGCACGTTATCAAGATTTGTGCTTAAAGTCCAATAGCTATCCGGCACACGGTTTACGGTACAAATGACATATTCATTCTCGTAAAACGGTCTGTCTTTTGTCGTGACTCTTTCAATTTCTTTCCAAAGCTTTTGCGTAAGTTTTCCTCCGGGAATCGTATCGTAATACGCATATACAGCCCGTTTCTTTTCATAGGCAAAATCAAAGGTTACTTCACCGACTCTGATATTCTGATAACTTAAGTCTTTGGTGTCAATGTAATCAGTTGAAATGGAGTTAATGTTTTCTTTCAGCCAATAAGTACACATCTCTTTATAAAATGCAGAAAGAATCTCGTCGTTGAAGTATCTCATAAAACGCTCATAAACCTCTTCGCCGACGTTTCCGTCTGCATTTGGGACGACGGTCAACATTGTTTTATACCACAGAGCAATATAACTGTTTGCAGGATGATACTTTGTGTGACCGTTTTTCTCGGGCTCTTTTTGGACAAGCCCAAACTCGCACAGAGATTTGATATACTTATCACATTTGTTTTTGGGATAACCTGAAAAAGCCGCCAACTCGCTGATCCGATTATGACCGTTTACCATTGCATAGAGCAGCGTGTTGTAGCTCTCAGGCGTCCGGAAGCATTCACTCATTCTGCTTATCATTAAGCGGTAAAACGGTGAGCCGGTATGAAGCGCTACCTTTACATTTTCCTCAAAAGAGATGCCCGTGTCATATAACGATAAAAGCGCTGGAATGCCTGCCGTTAGAGAAAAGATGCTTACCGATTCTTTATCGCTTACGGACAGCGTTTCGGCAATCTCCTGCGTCGAAAATGGCTCTATAGATGTTGTTTTGCAGGGGACTTCAATTTGATCCCACGGTCTGCCTATCAAGATTATAGGGATGTTACAAGAACTATCCTCTTCCAAAAAGTCCTTCAGTGCAACATAAAACTCATTCTTACCATTTCGCTCGCCCACATCGTCGAAAAAGACGGTGGGGCGTTTTTCTTTGCCGTAAATCCGCAGGCAATCAAAAAATGATGCCCAATCAGAACAATCATTGAAAATGTCAGGATAACGCTCTGCAAATGATTTCAGTGCAAGATCAGCGCTGATGTGCCGAAAAGAGAAGTACAGACTATTCTGATTTTCGGTGCAGTAAGATAACGCAGCATAGGTTTTGCCCATTCCTGGATCCGCCGAGAAGAACAACGCCTTATGAGCGTCGGAGTGGGAAGAACGAAACTGCTTGATATCTGCTTTCAGTTCATAGGGTATTCTTGTTAGAATCATAACATCACCGTCATATCGTAAGTTGACCTTTTTGTCATTATAACAGATTTTTGCCCATATTTCTATCATTTCAAATATTTTTTCAAAAATATTTTCAGCCGGAAATTCCAGTAAACAATGGGGTTTCCAGCTGTTTTTTATTATCCGATCAAAAAATCTTTCTGCGGAGGGGGTGTGCATTTCCCCGATCCCAGTCGGAATAAGTGGAGAGACAAAACTCAATAATATCGCCCATTCTATGCGAAAACAGGCAAAAACGAAAAAATCCTTTACCGTTTTTGCAAAAAAGTCAGCAATTAAAAGTGAGAGCAAAAAAATCTCGCTGAGAGGTTGGATTTCAGCCGTTCCCAGTCCAAACAAGTGAGAGATGCTTTTACGGGTTTTATATTCGCCCCGTACCTCGCTGACTACTTATTGAGAGGACTTTTAAACACTTTCTCTCTATTGCACCTTGACAACTGAATGACCGGCTGAATGAGATATGTTTTCGGCGAAGTAGCGCCACGATATGAGCGTGCCAAGAAAAACAAAACGCTGCGGTGAGATTCCGGGGCAGGAACGACATTCGGGCAGACCGGCGAAGGAGACGGTATAAGACTTACCTCTCCTTATATCGACTCCTAAAGATACATAGCTGCACAACCGTGTGGCTGGATTTTCTCATAAAAGGAGGTAATGAAAGATGAGAAAAGCAGAGCTCAAAGAGCTTTACAAAATGATGTTTCCGGACTATCCGGACATCGTGACCGTTGCTCAGCTTCAAAAGATGCTGGGTATCAGCAGACAGTTGACCTACAAGCTGATCGGCGACGGTTATATTCCCGGCGTGAAGATTGGCAATGCCTTTCGAGTGCCGAAGGTCAATGTTATCAATTATGTCCTCTCTGAGGACAGCAGAAAGGAGGTGAGTTAGTATGCCTGAAAAATTACAGCTTGTGGACGCCGATACGCTGCTATCGACCCCGATGGAAAAGACGCTGTTTGTTGTAGACGGTCTGATCCCGCAGGGCGTGAGTATGCTGTGCGGCTCCGGCAAGATCGGAAAGAGCTGGCTGATGCTGTGGCTCGGCATCCGTGTAGCGCAGGGACTTCCCTTGTGGGAGCTGTCGACACATCAGAGTGATGTGTTCTATTTGTGCTTGGAGGATACACGGGTGCGTATTAAAGACCGATTGTATCAGCTGGTGGATAAAGCGCCGCTCGGACTTCGCTTTGCTACGATGTGCGGCAAGCTAGGCTGCGGACTGGAAGAACAGATCATCGATGCGTTGAACGATTACCCGAAAACAAAGCTGATTATCATCGACACCTTGCAAAAGGTGCGTGATTCAAGAAATGGTGCCGGGAAGAGCGGAATGTACGCCAATGACTACGACGATATATCGGCGATCAAGCAAATCGCAGACAAATTTAAGATCGCCATCGTCTTGGTGCACCATCTCAGAAAGCTGAAGGACAGCGCCGATCCGTTCAACGAGGTGTCCGGCTCCACCGGAATCACCGGCGCTGCCGATACCAATTTCATATTGAAGCGTCGGCGTGGCGAGGAAACTGCAACGCTGCTTGTTAACGGCAGAGATGTCGAGTATCAGCAGTTCACTCTGCGGTTTGAAAATCAGGTGTGGCAGATGGTGGAACACAAAGACAGCACCGAGCTGCACCGAGAAGAAATACCGCAGTTCCTCTTTCGTTTGGTGGATTTCCTGAAGGACAAATCTGGGTGGACGGGAACGGCGACGGAACTGCTCTCAGCAATGGGAGAAACCGAAACATCGCCTAACTGTGTCACAAAATTTCTCGGTCGCTTTGCCGGTGAAGTACTCACTCCGGCGAGTATCGAGTATAAGACAAAACGCACCGGGCAGAGCCGCCTGATGCGCTTCAGAAGGTATGACGGCAATGACGGCGGTGACGGCGAGAACGCTATATAGCAAAAACACCGTCACAGCTGTCATAACCGTCATTTCCCAAAAGATGTACACAGGTAATGCCAACGGTTAAGGGTAACGAGCATAGGTTTTGTATTGCCCCCAAACCGGCGGCAGTTTGCCGAAAGGGGCAGTACCCCTGTAACCCCGGAAAAGCAAAGAAAGGATGAAAATTTTATGAGAGAAAGAGCAATAGCAATCAACATTCGAGTGACCGAAACTGAGAAGCGAAAGATGGAAAGAAACGCAAAACTTTGCGGAGTTTCACTCTCTGCGTACTTACGAAAAGTCGCCCTCGGAAAAGAAGTCCGAGCGGTAGCGCCGCAAAGTTTTTATGAAGTGTACCGTCAGGTAAAGGTGCTGAAAGCCGGTTGGAAAACTTCTTCCGAGGCGACAGTTGACCGAGCTTTTGAGCTTTTAGAGCTTTTAGAGCAGAGCATTTTGAATGCCTATCACGATCTGGAAAGCAGCGAAAACGGAAGTGACAAGCCGTGGCAGTAACAAAAATTTGGGCGATCAAAGACAACATTCGTCGAGTGGTTGAGTACGCAAGGAACCCCGAAAAGACCGAGTACAGCGACATACAAAACCTTTTACACTACGCCGGGAACGACGAGAAAACTGTCATCGGTGAAGAAAAAACGATGTATGTTACCGGCGTAAATTGCGGTGCAGATACGGCGTTTCAGGAAATGATTTCGGTGCAGGAGCGCTTCGACAAGACCACCGGGAATGTTGCTTATCACGCTTATCAGAGCTTCAAAACCGGTGAGGTTACGCCGGAGCTTTGCCACCGTTTGGGCGTGGAGCTGGCGCAGAAAATGTGGGGCGACCGGTACCAAGTGCTGGTCGCAACCCACTTCAACACCGGCACTTATCATAATCATTTTGTACTGAATTCCGTTGGAATTTGGGACGGCAAGAAGTTTGATTGCAATGAGGGAGCCTATTGGAAATTTCGAAGTTTGTCGGACGAGCTGTGCAAAGAAAATGGCTTGACGGTGATCAAAAATCCAAAAGGCAAGACGCCTCGGACAATCTATTTTGCCGAGAAAAACGGCGAGCCGACCAAGTACAACCTGATGCGGGAAGCGATTAATAAGGCGCTCTCGATGAGCACCAACGAGAAAACTTTTTGCTTTGTAATGCGGCGGCTGGGTTATGTGGTAGACCTCAATCCCTATCACAAATACGCAACCATTCGCTCGATTAACGGCAAGAAAGCCACCCGACTGTACCGACTCGGCGAGGCTTTCGACCGTAATGGAATCTATGAACGAATGCGAGAAAACCGTCAAAACTGGCAGGAGCCTTACCGTTTGTACGATGAATTCATCGGCAAAAAGAGAAACGGCATTACGATACAAAGAAAGCAATATCGAGTGCAGGGCAGCTTCAAAACGGCGAAGAAAATCACCGGATTGCGAGCGTTATATCTGCATTATTGTTATCTGCTGGGTGTGATCCCGAAGAACAAACGGCGCACACCGCTGTCACCTGAAATGCGGGAAGCGTGTCGGTGGTTGGATCGGTATTCAGAACAGGTGCGGCTTGTGGGCAAGTACAAATTGCGGGATCTTCCGGCAGTTGAAAGCTTTATTGAAAAGAACAAAAGCGAGACAAAGCTGCTGACAGATTACCGAAAAATTATCCGCAAAGAGCTTGCTTCTTGCCACGACCCCGACCGAGCGCAAGAGCTGATCGCAAAGCGAAATGCTTGCACCGCCGCCCTTGCTGGGTTGAGAAAAGAAATCAAAACCGCCGAGCGATTGATCGAGGACAACCCTAAAATCAAAGAAAATATCCGCATCGAGGAGCAGATGCGGCAAGAGATTTACGCTCCGAAAAAACAAAGAAAGAGAGAGTATGAACGATGACAAAAAGAAAATCCGATTTTACTTTACCGACCTTGGACGACCTGTTTTCCACGCAGGAAATGCGGGACGATGCGAAGTTAGAGCGAGTGAGAAATATTCCGCTTGGCGAGCTTCACCCGTTCAAGGATCACCCGTTTAAGATTTTGAACAACGAGGAAATGCAGCGAATGATCGAAAGTATTCGCAAGGTTGGGGCGATCACACCGGCTCTTGCAAGACCGTTGCCGGACGGTGGCTACGAGCTGATCTCCGGGCACAGACGGCTTGCGGCGTGTCAGGTGCTGGGGTTGGAAACAATGCCGGTGATCGTCCGTGAGATGTCCGACGACGAGGCTGTGATCGCAATGGTAGATGCCAATTTGCAGAGAGAAACAATACTACCCAGCGAAAAAGCGTTTGCTTATAAGATGAAGTTAGAAGCGATAAAGCATCAAGGTGTAGCTTCTTCCCAAGTTGGGAAGAAGTTGCTAAGTATCGAAAAAGTCGGTGAGGACAGCGGCGAAAGCCGCAATCAAGTCCACCGTTATATTCGCTTAACTTATCTTATTCCCGAGCTGCTTGAAATGGTAGACGAAAACAAAATTGCTTTCAACCCTGCGGTGGAGATTTCTTACTTAGATCATTCAGAGCAACGGGTATTGCTCGACGCAATGAGCCTGAACGACTGTACGCCATCACACGCACAGGCAATACGACTCAAGAAAATGTCGCAGGATAGCGTACTTACCAACGAGGCAATTCACGACATAATGAGCGAGGAAAAACCCAATCAAGCGGAGCAGATACGCTTCAAGCGTGACGACTTCAAAGAGTATTTCCCACCGAGATATACCGATGAGCAGATCAAGCGGGATATTCTGAAAGGCTTGGAGCTTCTCAAGCGTCAGCGTGACCGAAATCGGGACGCCCGTTAATTCGAACCGAAAGCGGCTACAAAACAACAAATCGCACAATGGCAGAACTCACACCGGCAAAGTATAATAGCTCTGTCGGTGTGAGCTGTCCTGTGTATGCCAATACCAAGAAAGGAGTGTAATATGGTATCAGGACACTTAGAAATTAAAAAAGGGTACTATTATGTGGTACTCAGCTATCTCGATGTCAACGGCAAAAGGCACAGACCGTGGATATCGACAGGACTTCCCGAAAAGGGAAACAAACGAAAGGCGGAGGCAGAGCTTGCACGAATTCGCAGCACCTACGAACCGCCGAAGGAGGTGGAAGATTTAAGTTCAGATATGCCCTTTGCAGATTACCTGCTTCAATGGCTGGATATTGTGAAGGTACGTATCAAAATCGCAACCTATGCTTCGTATGAATCAATGGTGAAGAGTGCGATCGAGCCGTATTTCCGCAAAAAGGGATATACTCTGCGAGGCTTGGAAGCTCGTCACATTCAGCAATTCTACACGGAGAAGCTGAAAACCGTCAAGCCCAACTCTGTGATCCACTACCACGCCGTTATTCATCAGGCGCTTAAATATGCGATGAAAACCGATATGGTACCGCAGAATGTTGCCATGAAGGTGGATAGGCCGAGGAAGAACTCGTTTCAGCCGACCTTTCTTGACGCAGAGCAAATGCAGAAGCTGTTTGAGGTTGTCAAGGGAACGCGGCTGGAACTTCCGGTTTTGGTTGCTGCTTTTTATGGACTGCGCCGTGGTGAGGTGCTCGGGT